>ERZ773190.11-NODE-11-length-243052-cov-6.595262_pt1 | contig 243052 bp, 225 predicted proteins | sample MGYA00511111_ERZ773190 | MGnify/ENA primary metagenome ERZ773190 (study PRJEB29015, sample SAMEA2737777) | human gut metagenome | biome: human gut; feature: human-associated habitat; material: faeces | place: China | collected 2012 ... | reverse complement strand
AGGATTATGAAACTTCTTGTTGCTCTGCTGAAACAATGATTATGATTTCTCATGCTGCTACACTCTTAAATCGCCTATGAACACAAGCTCTAAGCGACTAGCAAGAACAGCAATCCAACTGCAATGAGGTTCATATTTCGCTGTAACCAGTCGCCAAAAATACCAACTGGTAATTGTCCGGCAAAGGCAATGAAATTATAGAGCATGGTATAAAGCAGCCAGTTGCTCAAGCTGGTAAGTCGACAAGCCGGAAATACCAGTTGCATCATCAGATAGATACAGCAAAAATCTACTAGACAATGCAAAATGGTTGCATAAGAAACCGCAAGAAATTGCTGTTTCTTACGAAAAAGTTGTAACACTCTATCATCTCCTTTATTTATAAATGGAATATTCTTATTATAAGCTATGTTTTTCTATTGTCAAGCAGTGCACTGTTTTCTTTTTTATTATATAGAACATATCGGACAACTGTGTGTCTGTATAAAAATAATTTACGCTTTTATAAAAATATTTCTAAAATTGTTTTATTGCTCTCAGAGATCGAAAACACTGCATGGCAGATCGTTCGCACCTACCATGCAGTGTTAAAAACTATTTTAGTTGCTTCCGTAGGTGAGCAGGTTGCAATTGTAATAGTTCCAGTGGTCATCTTCATGATCAACAGAGAAAAGTTCGCCATCATAAGCCATAAAATTATCCCAGACTGTTGCAGAACAATCCCAAGCATTCAAAAAATACATCTTCTTACCAAGTGCATTTGTTGCAGTGTCCATATAAACTTGATTGCCATATACCGAGGCATTTTGTCCCCAGCCATCTACAACATTATTCTGTTCAAATGCACGCTGGATTGCTGTGCAACCGTTTCTGTAACCGACATTGTTTCGAATGATGCAATCATTGCCTTTGATGTTGATAAAACTTTTGGCGTAATTTTCACCGCTCATTCCAGTGCCGTCAAAGGTACAGTTTTCTACAGTTGTTCCAATGGTATATTCTTTGATGTCGACGTGTTCCGCTGCAACGTTTGGCCCTAGCTTGCAATTTCTGATTGTATTATAGTGGCATTCATGGCCATATTCCGTGGTACTTTCTGCACTGCCAACATAAATTGCTTCCCCATATCCCGGAGAAACAACCCCCGTATCATGAACATTACAACTTTCAATCAGGCAATTGGAACTATTATCTCTCAAATGAATGCCCTCTGAACCAATGTGATATACTTCACAGTTCTTAATTTTTGTGTAATTGGAATTGTCAATCATGATGCCTTTTTGTGCATTTGTGACTTTTAAATCCTTGATTTCCCACCAGTCGCCCGATATGGATAGGACATAATTTTCAGCAGTAGAAGAGCCGGAAAGAATCGCTGGTTGGTCTGGGTTTTCAGAACGAAGAATAATCGGCTTTTCTTCTGTCCCATCTGCTGTACCAGTGAACATATAGCCCTTTGGTGTATCGCCACTGTAGACATATTCCCCTTCTGCGAGGATAATTTCATCGCCTGCTTTTGCGTTTTCAAGGGCTGCTTTCAGTTCTTCTGTATTCTTCACATAGACTTGATTCGTTGGGGATTCAATAGAAGTCAACTTTTGTTTCATCCTACAAAGATCCAGTACATTCAATGTATCATCCTCGCAGAAATCAGCAGCTTTCCAGTCAGCAAGGTTTGTATCAGGAACAGTCAAAAACCATTTCTGCAAAAGGACAACATCAGCAACATCAAATACCCCATCTGCGTTGACATCGCCCTGCACGGAAGATTTGTGAGAAATATCCTCAAGGTTGCCCCAGCCATCTTCCGGATACGTTTCATTTTGTGCCGTGTCGCCAGCTTCATGAAATGGTGTAATTTTTACAGAATCGATTTCAAAATCAGAAGTTTCAAAATCTGGCGTTCCAGCCCAGCTGTTCGGAAACCATAATCCAAGCCATAATCTGCCGGCATTGGTTGGAATATATTCTTTTGATGTATAGACAAGCACATCATCAAAATAGAATTCCACTCTTGCTTCTTCATTTTCATCGCCCGTATGCCAGTCAAACCGGTATTTGTGAAACGCTCCGTCTGCTTGATTGACACCGATGTCTGTATACCCTGTTCGATATTCGCCTTCATTTTCACCAATCCAAGTGTTACACAATGCATACTGGTAACTTTGATTTGTTTTTTCAGCATTTGGTCTGCCAGGCATTTCAATGTCAATTTCATGGTTGGTGATTGCACCTGTATCCCAATCTTCTTCGTATTCAAATGTCCAGATTGCAGAACAAGCACCGAGTTCCGGAGAAACTTTTGCCACTACCTCATAACTTCCCGATGCATAATAATCTTTCGTTGCGATTGCTGCACCTGTTCTTTTTCCGTCTGCACGTTGAGAACCATCTTTATTGACACCTTTTAAGTCCCCTTGATACAGATTCCCATTTCCGGTTAAGACTAGTTTTCCATTCTGAACAGAAACATTCTGCGGAATTACACCGCCATTATAGTCCACTTTTTCGCCGTTCTCTGTAACTTTTCCGCCCCAGTTCTTATATGCAACCAGCCACTTATCAGGGTCTAGTGTTCCGCTTGAAAAATCATCATAAAATTCATCTGTTGTTTGCTCTGCCGCAGAAGCAGAAATTTTATTCGTTGCTGAATAAAAAGCAGTTGATGTGCATACAATTGCAAATGCTGATAAAATCGATAGAACTTTTTTCATCCGTTTATCTCCTATTTTAAAAAATATCATTTTCAATTTGATAAAGTGAGAATTCAAAATGCTTTATGCATGATCATCACGCAATTGCAACATTCCATCATTGTCTAACAGTATGCGTTTCATTGCTGGTTTTGCCTGCAATAGATTGGAAAGATCTGTATCAACGTTTGTATTTTCTATCGGCGTATGCGGTACAGAAAATACAAAATTTTCGGATTCTCGCAATACTTCTCTTTTTAGCACACCGTTTCCTTTTGCTGCTATTTCGTCTATCATTTCAAGGCATACACAAGATAAACCACGATACAAATCACTTGTATCAAATCGACCTTTTACATTGGAATCAATATCGAACGATTGTAAATCCTCCGCAAACCAAACCTTTTGATTTTCCCAAAACAACATTCTGTCTCCATAGGAGAAGAAGTTGCCACGTTTTAGCTGTGAGAATGGCGTGTGTCCATGAATGATACAAGCATTTGCAGCTTGCAGGCTTTTTTCAGAGGGCCAAACATGATAATGAGATCTTTGCGAGTATAGACCATTTCTCGACCATACAACTTGTCGAAGTGGGGCATCATAACCTGCTACTGTTTCATCTAATGCATAGGCATATACAGGCTTGTAAGTGGATTCGATATCTTTGTTTATCAAATCAAAGGCTTTATCTACCATGCCAGCATGAGCTAGATAATAATTCATGACAGTTCCTCTGATTACAATGATATCCGGCATATTTTTTAGCTCAAAAATTGGATATAATTCCCGTTCATGATTTCCACGAATCAAATGGAATCCCGGAACAGCGTAGTCTTCCTGATAGTATTTTGCAATATCATGCAAAAGTGCATAGACATTACCGCCACAATTATAATCCCCTAGAAAATACACATGATCGATTTGTGGATTGAATTGAATCTTATCCATTAGTAATCGTAACGTGGTAGATTCTCCGTGCGTGTCCCCAACCACAAAATGCAATCCGCCTGGATATCGATTGCGAATGGATTGAATGTTGTCATCTGGGATCTGTATGATTCTTTCTTCATACTTTTTTGGGCTATTTTCTTTGTGTCCCTCAAATGGCATTCCCAACAGTTTTAATGTTCGATGATCCATCTTTCCGCCAAAATACTTGTCTAAGACCTGTTGAAATACGCTTTCTTTGGAAGATGCTAATGCAAATAAGGTCATGGAAGATTTTAGCTTTAAATCATCCGGTTTTCCCATGACTTTGCTTGCATCATTGCATTCGATTTCAAGAAGTGTAGAAGAGATTTCTAATAAATTTGAGCCAAGATAGGCATCGTTCAAAAAATCTTTTGCTTCTTCTAAGTCTGTAATACCATAGTAACTTGAAGTGGAACTTTTTCCCAGTCCCTTTAATTGTGGGAAAATATACCACATCCAGTGACTTGCTTTTCTTCCATTTTTCATTTCAGATAATGCCGTTGAATAATAGGATCGATGTGCTAGAACAAACTTTGATAAATCATATTTCATGGAAATTCCTCCTCACCTGCATTTATCACGCTCTTTTAAGCGGATGATGTTGTTGATATCGATGAAAATCGTCTACTTTGTTTTTATTATACTATAAATTTTGGTAAAATGCAAGTATTCGGACGTACAAAAAAAGGAGCGATCGAAATCGCTCCCTCTCTTGATTTCATGATTGTAAGAGCTCCAAGACCAGTTCATATGGGAAAAAGTCATCTATTTTCCAAATCCATGTTCCATAATTTTGAATGGTGACAGTTCCAGATAATCCACTAGCTGCGTTGATTCTGCTTCCATTTGCACTTCGATTAAAACAAGATCCATTCTCGTAATAATAAACATCGTCTTCGATTTTGGTAACAGGCAATTCAAATTCGCCACCGATTCCATCGGAAACCTCTCCAATGACTTTAAAATAGCCAGATCCGTCATAGGCTGTATGATAGCTCATTTTATAAGAATAGACATGTCCATCTTTTTCGATGCTTCCATAATAAGTATCAATGTAACTATTTGTGTCAGTGGAAATGTCTGTGGAATTTGACTGATACGCTGGAATATCAAATTCTGCAACTGTTTTATAGTTTACGCTAATAACACCTTTCATTGTTGTTTTATCTACATAGGCGAAAAGCGGATATGCTCCGGTAATCTGTTCTTGAGAATATACTTGCCGATTGGTATTGATTGGGCAAGACCATCTGGTTTCATTGGAAGCAGAATATTCCGATGAACAATATGGTTCTAATCCATCCAGCCAAGAATCCAATTCCCCATCATGTTCTCTCAAGTAACGATTGACAACCGCTAAGAAATAGGAATCTGGAATGTTACTGGAAACAGATTGTTCCGTGGTTTCCTCTGTTTGTTGCGTTGCCTGTCCAACTGCTTCTTTCGGAAGTGTGAATTCCTGTGTGCTTTCATCATAGCTGAGTTCGTATTCTAACCAATCATAACCACCACTTGAAAGAGCTGTTTTTGCCACGGCAAAGCAAGTTCCATCTTTTTGGTAGAAGTCTGTAATCGTTCCAGAGATAGACAATTCAAAACAGTTTCCATCTTTTACACCGTATAGATACAACTGACTGCTAGAACCGCCAGCGGTAGAATCATATGCAAAGAATCCTTTTCCCTTATGGAAAACAGAGCGTGCAATTCTGCACATTGGATTATTGTTGCGTTGTAATTCTGTAATTTTCCCAACGGAATTGATATAGTATACACCCTGAATATTATCTGAAATGTAAGAATCTGGCATATTGTTTGTTCCGATAATTGCAAACGCTTCTTTCTTTCCATCGCCATCATAATCCGCACATTCCCATGCACAAATGGTTCCTTTTTCTTCCACCAAATCATGCAGTTCCGATTCGCTCTTTTCTACGGCTGTTATTGTTTGGTTTTCCAGTTCTTTTAGTTCGATAACGCCCCACTTTCCATCTTTCTTGACCCAAGCAAGATGGTTGTGGACAGGGCGAACATCTTCAAATGTACCGCAAGGAATCACTTCATTTCCGGATGTGTCATAATATCCGCATTTTCCATCTATTTTTATTGGGATATAATCGGATGCCAAGAATGGATAGTTGGCACTCGTGCCTTTTCCCTTATCCCAGCCGCCATAGAGCACTTTGGAAGCAAACGGCTCACATATAAAATCAATGATTTGCGTTCCATTTTGATCAAAATAGCCCCACTTTCCATCCTTTTTCAGAGCAGTTACACCACCACTGAAATTCATACAGCCATCTTCATATTCGCATGGAACAATCAGCTTTCCATCTTTTGCAATGCCGTATTTTGGAGATGTTTCATTGAAAAATGTGATATCTCGTGAAATTGCATAGCTGTTGTTGTCTTCATCATATTCCCCAAGAATATCTGTTCTATAGTCTTCGACCAACGTTCCAATGCTTTTACTATAAACATTTGCTCGATCAGGAGGTGCAGTAATACAGTAAACCTGATTGGATGTTTCATCATAAATATATTTATTTGTAATATTCCCTCTTCCCCATGCGGTATCTGTTGAAATGTTTAATTCTCCATCATCCGGCGTAACCAATGTATCTTTGATGGTATCCGAATTTTCAACACGAGGGTCACTGACTGCGATTTCATACACACTGTCATAGAAGTAATCTTCGTATTCTGGGTTGGCAATGTAAGAACCATCATACTGAATGATGCCATATTTTCCATTCTGCTTGATGATGGAACACTGGTCATAGGCGATATTATTTCCATACTCATCCGAAACAAGGATATCCTCTGCTTCTATGGTCGGTTCTACTTTCCATTCAGCACGCTTTTCCAATCTTGTCCAGTCTGGAAGATCATTGACACTATTATTTCTTATTTCAACATCTTTCCATGTATAAGGACAATAATCCCATCTGCTGACGGTTATGTCATAGGTTCCCTCTGGCAAAAACAGTTCAAAATGTCCGTCTGCATCGGTGGTGGTTGTATAAGATTCTCCATTTACCTTGACAGCAGTAACATCTGCGTAGACGATTTTTTTATTTTCATCGTCTTTATCGACAACAAGGTTTAGAATACCGCCATTTTGTGGTTCTGTGGCTGCGGTTTCTTCACCATCAGATTCCCAATTCAAAGCTCTTTCTACAGCGGATTCTGCATTTACAATGTTCAAATCCCATGAATCATCTCGATTGGTATTGCAAACAATATCTTTCACTTCTGCACCTGTCAAAGAACTGTTTGCTGACCAAACCATCGCAGCAACACCGGAAACATGAGGAGCAGCCATAGAAGTGCCAAACGCATAATTACTATTTTCATTATAGGCGTTATTTGGCTGAAGAGAAAATATTTTCTTATCGTTTGAATCTTTTGTGCCACCAGGTGCATAAATATCTACGCCACGATTTCCCGCACCAGAAACTGCACCATTAGAATAGTCGCATCTTTTTCGATTTTTATCAACCGCTCCTACTACAATGATTCTATCATACACATCTGGGAAATCAGACTTTTCAATTGCTGTTAAATATGATACGTATTTTGTATCTAAATCACCAGATCTCTTTACTTTGTCATTTTTAAAAAATAAAAATTTATTTTTTCCTTCAATTTTAACACTTAAGTATCCACCAAAAGTATAAGGAATTGCTTCAAAAACCTCTCCATTTGGATCATAAGAAATTTTTCCGTTTTCATACTTAATTCTAATATAATTCTCATTAGATTCATTTCCGGCAGCTTGTACGATGCAAAAATCATATCCTTTATCAAGTAATTTCTGTAAAAAAGAACTGAGAATTTTTGAAAGAATTTCTGTATCATTTTGCTGCGTAATATCATTATATGTTGTTGTAAGCACTGCTGATTTTCCATTTGTGCCGTACGAGCAGTTGATTATCTTTACATTCCGCAAAATCAATTCGGATAAAGTGTATTTTTCTGACATAACAGAACCTAAATTTTTATCTTTTCTAATACCAACATAAGAAGCACCATATAAATGACTATCTGCAAAAGGATAAACACCACAGATACCAGCTTCATTGTCTGACTTTGCTGCCATAATTCCTGCTACATGTGTACCATGCTTTTTATCATCTTCACTGATGTTTTGATTATAAAACGTTTCTGCAAAGCCGAGATCTTCATGATTATCATCAAATCCACCATCAATCAAACCAATTCGTAAATCTTGATTGACTTGATCAGAATGCTCTTTTAACAGTTCCCACGCTGCTGGAGCTTGAATCATCTCAAAGCCCCAGCTTTTTCCTGCACAGTCGGTACTGTTCGATAAGTCGCCTGCCCATTCCTTGCCGTATTGGAAGCTTTCACTGGATGATTCTACATCGGACGGCTCTGCATCGAAAATATAGTTGATATCGGCACTTGCAACAATGTCTTCTGCCTTCAAATCTTCGGATAGCTGTTCCAGCTCTTCGAGAGAATAGACATTACTGAGTTGCAGTTGATAGTCGCCGGTCTGTTCAATCCGTCCGACAATCTCAGCATCGTATTTTTTTGCAAGCTTCTCTACTGCCCTTTTCTTTACGCCGTCTTCTGTAACCAATAAGATTTCATTATTGGTATACATCGTCAGGTCATCTGTTGCAACGTGCTCTTCCTGGATTTCCTGATAGTAACATTCACCAATATGGTCTTCATCAAACTTTGACGTTTTGGAAAACCATTTCTGATACACCCCAACAGATGCTACTACCACCAGCAAGGCAATCGTTCCTGCCAACATTTTTTTCATTTCCGAGTTTTTCGCATCACGCATTTGCAATCACTCCTATCCATTAATCAAAGTTTTGAAACCAATAATAGTCGTATTTTGGCTTATCCGTTCCAAACTCAAGCGGATATTTTTTGAATCCGAAATTTCTGAGATTTCTAATTGCAGGTTCGTTATCTGGTTTTACCTTTGCAAAAATGTTTTTGTTTTTTGCAATGTGGTTTGCCAAGGAGAGGAACAAGTTTTGGAATTCCAATCCACGATAAGATTCTTCTACAAAAATCGCATCAATCATACAAGCATCCATAACTTTAATGCGTGGATCTATATTTTTCACGTGCTCTAGGTTCGTGAAAATCATTGCCACTGCAACCGCTTTGTCATACTGCTCGATTTCCCAGACTGCATCGTGATCAATTGCAGTGGAAATTTCAGATTTGACCATATCAATAATTTTGTCTGCAGAAGAATTGTACAGAGAGAAGAGTGCCTTTACATCTGACTTGTTGCACTTCCGAATGACAAATTCGCTTTCGATATAGTACTTAGAATACGGTTGGAAAGTAGTAGAAAGATTATCGGAATTCATGAGCTTGTAAATGGCATAGTTTGCGGCTAAGTCATTAAACGGCATGTATATCTCGTTGTTCTCTTCTATTCTTGGGGACGTTGCTTCCAGTCTTTTCCAATATTTGTAAAAGTTGAAAATGTTATTATAAGTAGACCGGAACGGGAAAATTTCTTGCTCCTGCACATACGGATTGTTCACGATCAATATGAATCTATACTTAAACAGATCATTGATCAGCTGAAAAGAATTGATGCAATTCTTTAAAATCAGAAACATCGTTTCAAAGAAAGTCAGATATGCCACAATTTCATTCGATGAGCCGATATCTGTGAACTTTCGAATTCTTTTCTGGTCGTCAGAGATATAAATATTTCGATATCTCTTATTTCTTAGGGATAACATATTTCTGCAATAAACATCGAGATTGCGGTAAATTTTTTGAATCGATTCACTTTTGTTGAACTTTTCATCAAAGTCAAGGATGGTACGCATAATCTCGGCATCGGTTAATTGCATCGGATGATAGTCTACAAGTACTTCTTTATTTCTCATAGGATAATAACTCACATATTTTCTTGTTCTTGGGATAAACTTTTCTTCTTTTGTCAGTTGAACCGAAACTGCTTCCAAACAAAGCATGATTCGGGCTGCTTCATAGCAGTATGATTTCGGATTGATGTAACTTACTTTGGCATGCTCTTCCAATTTCAAAAGCAGATCCTTCAGGATGGAGACTTCTAAAAAATTGGAAATCGACAGATACTGACTTCCGACAAGATCGCTAAACTTCTGCAAAAAGGTTTTCCATATCACAGCCGCTTCCGACCAGTCGATTTCAACCTGTTCCGTAACAATGTAATACAACATACTTGAAACATAATTACAATCGATCTCACTATACGAATTATGCGTGTATTTGTACTCGCAGTAATTGTAAAAATATCCTGTCTCTTTTTCAAACGTGCAAGCTCGGGGGTTCTTTAATATGCGTAACATATGGGTTGGAGATCCGTTTTTTGTTTTTGACAAGCTGTCAAACAAAATGTGCTTATTAAAAACCACATTAAAATGACCATAGCATTTCAGTTTTCCGTTATTTTCCAAAATATTCGGATCTACTACCATCATTACCATGCACTGATAGATGCCAGGATGTTTCTTATATAATTTGCTAATGCTAGTATTGATGTTTGTAATAAAATTGTTAAAATCCATATTTTGTGCTTCCTCTCGTGATTTTTTCTTTTATTATACCGTATTCTGTACATTTCCGTCAATATCTCATTTTGACAAAAAAATCCTTAATTTTGACAAATCAAAACGCATTACCATCATCAAATATTTCCTCCTGTCACAAGATTGTAAGAACTCCCTGCTATACTAATAGAAAATCAAAAACAAGGAGTGATAACACATGGAAATTCTATCAGCGAAAGACTTGTGTAAATCTTATGGTTCGGGAGAAAACTCGGTTCAGGCATTGAATCATGTATCTATTTCCGTAGAAAATGGGGAATTTGTTGCCGTAATCGGCACATCTGGCAGCGGAAAATCCACCCTCTTAAACCTGTTGGGTGGACTGGATACGCCCACTTCCGGCGAAGTATTGGTTTCTGGCAAAAAGCTTTTTCAAATGAATGAAGAAGCTCGCACGATTTTCCGCCGGAGAAATATCGGCTTTGTCTTTCAGAATTACAATCTAGTGCCTGTACTGAATGTTTATGAAAATATCGTCTTGCCCATTGAACTGGATGGCACAAAAGTGGATACAGAATATGTGAAAACAATTCTGCACACATTGGGATTGGAACAAAAAGTACAGACAATGCCAAATCAGCTTTCTGGCGGTCAGCAACAACGTGTTGCCATTGCACGGGCATTGGCAGCAAAACCGGCGATTCTCTTGGCAGATGAACCTACAGGAAATCTGGACAGCAAAACGGGGATGGATGTCATTGCCCTGCTAAAAATGACTAGTCAGGCATTTCATCAAACCATTGTCATGATTACACACAATGAAGAAATTGCTCTAATGGCAGACAGAATGATTCGGATTGAAGATGGCAAGGTGGTGAATGGCAATGCTGAAAAATAACAATCAAGAAATCGTACGAAAAATTGCATTCCGTTCCATGAAACAAAATCGCATCCGAAATGGCATTGTGATTCTAGCTGTCATTTTGACAACATTTATGTTTACAACGATTTTCACCATTGGTGCAAGCATGGCGGAAGGTATGATGGTCATGCTGACTCGCCAGCAAGGTACTCGCTCTTCTATTTATCTGAACAATCCAACTACAGAACAGATTCAACAAATTACAGACAATCATGATCTTTATGCTGCTGGGCTGCAAATTCAGACCGGAACAGCATACGATTCGGAAGATGAAACCACTGCAATTCTGCTCAGTTATTACAATGAGACCGAATTTGAAAAGAATTTCACGCCTGCCATCAGCGATATTTGTGGCAATTATCCAACAGATTCCACCGCAATTATGCTTTCTAAAAATGCATTGGAAGCCTTGCAAATTGAAACGCCAAAAATAAACATGGAAATTCCCCTACTGGTAAACGGAACAGTAAAATCATTCACGCTTTCCGGTTGGTTTACGGATTATTCCAGCCCACAGGGCGGATTTCAGGGATTTGTTTCTAAATCTTATACAGATGCATTGGGACTCACAGTAGAAAAAGACGGTACGTTGTCGATTTCTGCAAAAATCGGTGTGCAAGAACGCTTGATGGATGCATTAGATGCAGCTGTAAAGCTGAAAGATGGACAGAAATTTCAGTATACTTCGGATATGTTGAGTGAAACTGTCACCAACCGTATTCTCATTGCTGGATTATTTGGTACAATTGGGCTGATTATTGTATTTAGCGGTTATCTGTTGATTTACAACGTCCTATATATTTCTATCACCAAGGACATTCGATTCTATGGCATGCTGAAAACTGTTGGCACGACACCCAAACAAATCCGAAAAATGGTGCGATTACAGGCATTTTTCCTCGCTGGAATTGGAATCCCAATTGGTATGGGACTCGGCACAGCAGCATCTTTTGTAGCAGTTCCCTATGCAATGCGGATGTTCGGCAGTGCGGACAATCCTATGCCCTTGACCATGCAGTTTCATCCATTGATTTACATCGGAACGATTCTGTTTGCACTTTTCACAATCATAGTCAGCTGCCGAAAACCAGCCAAGTTTGCAAGTCATATCTCGCCCATTGAAGCGTTGAAATATCAGGGGCAGTGCTCCGCAAAAATCAAACCCAGAAAAGGAACAGATGGCGGAAAACTGCATAAGATGGCATTTCGAAATGTCTTTCGGGAAAAGAAACGTGCAGTGCTCGTATTTGCATCTCTGTTTCTAGGAACGATGGCGTTTCTCTCTACCAATGCATTTGTAGATAGCATGAAACTAGAGAACTATGTAAAATACTATTTACCAAATGACTATACGATTTATGTCAACTGCGGTTCAGAACAAGAGGGTACAGAGGAAGAACAAATTCAAAAAAATATCAAGTCCGCAGAGGAAATGGCACAAAAAATACAGGCATTGGATGGCATTACAGATGTTTCCATTCACCGATACGAAGATGTTACCTTGCCATTTGATGAAACGTTATTTCAACCGTTTTTAGAAAGTTTCTTAGAAAGTATCTCTGAAAAAATGACGCTCGAAGAATTTGCGAAAGGCTATACCGATTCGCCAGAAAGTTATACCTCAACAGTTATCGTAATTTCTAAGAAAGATGTCGAAACCTATAATCAAAAAGCGAAAACCCCCATTGATATAGATGCATTTTTAGCAGGAACGCAATGCATTATTGGTTCTGTCAATACACCGGAGCAGGCTGCACAAATGCAAGGAAAAACAATTACGATGAAAGACAAAAATGGAAGTGCTCTCTCTTTACAAGTCGGCAGCTGTGCTTTAAATGGAGATATTTCCGGTTTGAGTTTTGGGCATTATTGGAGTCTAGCAGGAGCACCGGAATATATTCTAGTCAGTGAAGCAGCACTGAGTCAGTTGACAGATACCCCCGCCATCAGTACCATTGCTATTCAATGCGACCCCAAGGCAGAAAACCGCCTGACAAATCAGATTCGCAGCATTACACAAATGTATCCGATTGTTGCCCATTTAGATATTCGTACAGAATTGATGCAAGAATTTCAGGATAGTATGTCTTCTCTGAAAATTTTGAGCGGCGGCGTTTCTGCAATCTTGATTTTAATTGGTATCATCAACTTCATCAGCGTCATGCTGACTGGCATTTTTACACGTCGAACAGAACTAGCAGTCATGGAAAGTGTCGGGATGACGAAGAAACAAGTACAAAAAATGCTAATGCTCGAAGGCATCTATTATGCTGTAATTACATTGGCATTGATTTTGACTGCGGGAAGTGGGATTCTATATTTGGTTGGCTTCTTTACAGAACAGACTGCCAACTATGCCGTTTTCCAGTATCCGTGGGGATGGATTGCAATCCTCGCTTGTTTTATTTTTGCTATTTGCGTATTTGTTCCCATGTTGGTTTATCGAATTGCTACCAAAGAAAGCATTACTGCAAGACTGCGTAGCATTGATTAAATGAATCATTTTGTTTTCTTAAAACGCCCTTTTTCCCGGAAAAGGGCGTTTTGCAAATTGACTTTTTGTCTGGAACATGCTATACTAAGCTGAAAAATGAAAGGGGATGATTCCGCATGCAGCGTATTTTAATCATAGAAGATGATACAACCATTCGCAACGGGATTCAGCTTTATTTACAGAAAAAGGAATTTGCTGTCGACTGTGCCGATACCATTGCTGCTGCAAATACCTTGCTTGCAAAAATGGTCTATCATTTGATTCTGTTGGATATTCGATTGCCAGACGGCAACGGTCTGGAACTTTGCAGCAAACTGCGAGAAACTAGTACCACGCCCATTATCTTCTTAACTGCAAACGATACAGAAGAACAGATGATTACAGGCTTTCAGCATGGCTGCGATGACTATCTTGCAAAGCCATTTTCCATTGCGTTGCTGTATCAGCGAATCCTTGCCGTGCTTCGCCGCAGTCAAAATCCTGCATCGGATGATATTTTTTCATATTTATCTCTAACAATTGATTTCACAAAAATGCAAGTACTGAAAAATGATGTGCCTGTAAAGCTGTCTGCAATGGAATACAAACTGCTGGAATTGCTGATTCGCAACCGAGGACAAGTGCTAACTCGTGATTTGATTTTAGAACGGCTCTGGGACTGTGACGGAAATTTTGTAGATGAAAACACTTTGCGTGTTTTGATTCGTCGTTTACGGCAAAAAATTGAAACCGACCCCAAAAATCCAAAATTCATCGTCACAGTTTTTGGAATCGGCTATACATTTGGAGAAGCACAATGAAGCAAACAAATCGGATACTTTCTATTACTTTAGAAATTCTGTTTCCACTGCTCTGCTTTGGAAGCGTTTTCTTTCTGACACAAAATCTTTTAGCTGCTGGGATTATATTGGTTCTCTCTGCTTGCCAATCTTTTTTCTTGGAATGGCAGACACGCAAAGAGCAGGCATATTGGAGCAACATCGCTGCACAACTTTCCGATTTATGCGACTGCCTGCTCTCGCTGAAACATAGAGAAATTTTTTCACGAAATGAAGATACGATTTTTTCCAAATTGCAGGACAAAGTATTGAAACTGGTGACGATTCTACAGCAAAAAAATGAGGATTCCTTGCAGGCACAAGAAAACATGAAGGGGTTGATTTCAGACCTCTCTCATCAATTGAAAACACCGATTGCCTCTCTAAAATTGTATACTGCACTTTTAGAAGAACCAACGCTGACCGAACAGCAGCAAAAGCAATATACAGAAGTGCTCCGAACGGCAATCGACCGCCTGATTTTCTTATCAGAAAGCATGATTCAACTTTCTCGATTGGAAAGTGGTTTGATTCAATTACAGCTGGAAGAGAAAAGCTTGAATCAAACGGTACTGATGGCAATTAAAAATGTCTTTGCAAAAGCAAAACAACATCATATTACACTGACCTATGATAGTGAAAAAGAACTCTCACTGATGCATGACCAGCGATGGACAGCAGAAGCGATTTTTAATCTGCTAGACAATGCTGTGAAGTATTCGCCACCCGGCAGTACGGTTGCAATTCGAGTTCGGGAATTGGGTTTGTTTGTTGCGGTGGATGTAACTGACCAAGCAGAGCCGATTCCGGAGGATGAACGCAGCCGTATTTTTCAGCGATTCTATCGGGGACAAAACGGCAAGGCAACAGAAGGCATCGGAATTGGACTCTATCTGGCTAGGAAAATTGCAACGGAACAGAATGGACATTTGAATTTGCGTTGCCGTTCTAATGGAAATACATTTTCAATATTATTATTTCAGAGATAAGCGTCTTATCTCAATTTTTCACGTTTTTTCTTACATTGCATTGCAATCCATACAAACCTGTGGTATAATAAAATTATCATGAAAAAAGGAGTCGTTACAAGATGAAAAAAATAATCGCAGTCCTTGCAGCAGGTGGATTGCTGGCAGCTTCCATTCCACAACAATCCGTTACAGCCGCTGAAACGCCTGCTCTGACTGATATTGTATCATTACAGAAATGGATTTTAGGAGAATCCGACACCACGCCGGAAAACGGACAAACATGGGATTGGAATGCAGATGGAACGGTAAATATTGCTGACCTGTGTCAGATGAAACGGCAGTATACAACCATACCTGTTCAAAATCCATTGGATGCTTTAACTGGAATGGATTATCAAACAGCTGTTGCAAACGCCTATATTTCCAAATCCGAGTATGGGTATCAAATCGCAGGCAATTTAAAAAGTACGATTGAAGAAAAAATGGGACGACCATTGGATTATTCCATCGACCGTTTCTATCTGGTTAACAATGAAATATTGGGACTGGACAACAGTACAAAATATCTTTACAATGCAAGCACGATGGATGTTTACCCCGTCACAGAAGAAACCAAACGAAATTGTGCCACTTGGTATTGGAAAGGCTCAAAAGCTGCTGTATATGGCATTGATGACGATGAAGAAAAGCAAAATGAATTTTTAGATGCTTTGGAATGGTATGGAATTACAGAAGTTTACTATTCCAGCGGTGCAAATAAGCTGGTAAACAACAAGGACACGGTAGAAAAATTTGTAAAGAATGCCTATCAGAGAAACATGAAAGTCTACTTGTTGACAGGCGAAAAAACGTGGCTGTATGAAGATACTTATCAGACTGCCATTTACCGTGTTTTTGACAAGGTTGCTGAATATAACAGCATGGTGGATTATGATGCAAGATTGGCAGGCGTTTCGTATGATGTGGAAGTTTGGACAAACTCCGACTACAACTGGAAGAACAACGCCGATGCTCGAACACAGCAAGTAAAGTTTGTGGAAGCTGCACAGCAGTATGCAAATGAAAAGAACCTGTCCGTCATTCATTGTTTGCCGTTCTGGATTGTGCGATATGATTACACGGATGAAGATGGCACGACAAAAAATGTATACGATTCTATTACACAGATTGCAAACGATACCATTTTAATGACTTATCGGGATAGTGCCAGTGCCGTAGAACGGTTAGTGGCAGAGGTGCAAACAAATGCAGAACACCCTGTGCTGTATTATGCCGAGAAGAACGACTGTAACTTAGAAATTGCCGTACAGGTCGACCAAAGCAAAGAAGGCGATTCTGTCAGTTTCTATGAAGAAGAACAGGAAAATCCGGGTTGTGTAAAAGATGCCATTGCAACCATACAGACCGATTTAGCAGATTATTCCGAACATACGACATTTGCGATTCATCAGGCGATTGCCATGTATGAATTTTATCTCTCCAAATAACATGAAAACCGCACACATTCTGATACATGCAAGAATGTGTGCGGTTTTTTATGTGTCAAATACCACATAAGATTCTGGCACTTTCCCTACTAAAATTGTTTCTGTTAAGAGATAAGAAAATTGTGCAGTTGTTGTGGTTCGGTAAAAGGGTGCAGCTGCCTGTAACGTAATGGTGACTTCTGCACGAATGGTATGACAAGTTTGATTGATGCCAACAGATTCCAGCTGACTGATGAGCTGTACCTTTGCTGTTCCAATGGGCAGCATTTTCATGGAAAGTGTTGGGCCTTTTCCGGCAAACAACCAAATGCCCGTTGCTGTTCCCAGAGAAACCGGAAACGTTTCTGCTCGAGCTGCCTGTAAATCTTGATTGATTTGTGTGAGCAATTGTGCTTGCATGCGGTTGATTTGCGTGGTTTTTGTTTCTACTGCTGTCACTGCTCCATCTGTATCATATAGCAATACTGCAAAATCTGTATACTGACTGTCTGTTTCCTGCAAAACTTTATGAATGCTCTCTCCAATCTGAACAGAAGCAGCAGATTGACATTCCTGTGCACAGACTGCCAGAACATCGGGTCGAATCCAGCGATCCAATTGCACGACACCAAATAACAATCCTGCGATCATAAAAATGCTGCAACACAGCCATGTCAGTTGTTTTCTTTGCAGTGCTGTATTTTGTCTTCTCAAAACTGCTGCTCCTTATTCAAAAAGGGCGGCTTTCATTCGCCGCCCCTTTTCAATCAAATTCGATTTGCTTTACAGCGGCTTTTCTTCGGATTCTATGCTGTCTGTTGTTGCTCCACATCCGCAGTCTGGTGAAAAGTCTCCCATGCCATTGACAGAGCCGGGAGAAAACTCTTCTGCCGGAAACCGAATCTTATCAAATACCGCACACGGGGATTCTGTATCTGCTCGGCATTCTTTCGTTGGAATGGTATATTCGTATGTTGGCACTAAAATCGTGACCGGTCGGAACAATTCCACTACGGAAAACAGTCCCAACGTCATAATCACTGTTCGAATCGGAACGGCACTGCTGCCCTCTGGAGCAGGCGGACAAACCATTCCCACCCTTGTTTCTAATGCGATTGGTTCTACCACTTGAACGGCAGCCGTTGGCAAGTTCACGCTCTCGCTGCATTCTTCTCCGGAAGAGCAGGGTTTCCCATTGCTGAAAAACGTCTTGCTGCTGCTTTCTCCACCATAGAGAATCACATTCTTTCCAGCATACGCCGTTCCAGTCAGCAGTGTTGGGCTGCCGCAGGCACGTTCATATGCCATCAATTCTACCCGAAATGTATACGTCAAATCAATGGAAAAAAAGCCCCTGTTAAATGGTACTGGCTCGATATTCATACAGATGTCCGATACCTTTACACATCGGCTTTTTACCAGCGTGACGTTGGGGGGAAGTTCGCCGCCATCCATTAAAATTTGGACGTTGGACAGACAATCCCGGTCACTGCAACTGTCAAACACCCGGTCAACTTTAATGGGAACTGCATCCGGACAAGCATCCGGCATTGGATGAAATTTACTCATAGAAACGCCTCCCATGAAAAACATAGAAACAGTTTCACGCTGTTTCTCTACAGTCTATTCAGTGGGAGGCGTTTTTGTGACAGCTTTTTTATTTTTCTTCTGCTTCGTACATCTCACGGAAGAAGCAGCTATAAGAACCTGTATGGCAAGCAACACCAGTTTGTTCTACATTGACCAGCAAAGTATCATTGTCGCAATCACTGTACATACTGATGACTTTTTGCAGATGTCCGGAAGTTGCACCCTTATTCCAAAGTTCCTGCCGAGAACGACTCCAGAACCAAGTGTATCCGGTTTCCAGTGTCTTTTTCAGGCTTTCTCGGTTCATATATGCCAGCATCAACACGGTTTTGGTGTTGACTTCATAGACAATTGCTGGAATCAGGTCGCCTTTTTCAAAATAGGCATCCAAATGATTACAATCAATTTTAATCATGCGTTGTATCCTTTCTCTTTCCTGTTTCATCAAATTGTGTTCGGATTGCCCGTTCCGTCTGAAAAATCGTGCAAATCAAAACCGCCATTTGCAAAACAATATTTCCAAGCAAAACCATCGTTTGCATTTTCATGGACATGAAAAAATATCCAACGGAACAGCCAACTGCAATCAATAGCAAAATTCCACCGCTGATGCACCAGCATTTTCCGCAGTAAGTATTGGCAAACCGCCACGTTTCTGCATTTTTCATGGAACGGGTGGTTCGATATCCAATCCATACATTTTGTTTTTTGGGCGGATGAAATTGCATCATCCAGCCTGCAAATAACAAAACCAATGGAATGAGTACCATAAAAATAATATCAAATACTTTCATCGCATTAAGATGCCTTTTTTCCGGCAGTCTGCCTTTACATCCTGCACGGTCAATTCTCCAAAGTGGAACAAGGACGCTGCCAGTGCTGCGGAGCAGCCTGTTTCTTGGAATGCCTCTGCAAAGTCTTCCAGCTTGCCTGCTCCACCGCTGGCAATGACCGGAATGGAAACCGCATCGCAAACCGCTTTCAGCATGGGCAAGTCAAAGCCCTCTTTTGTACCATCTGCATCAATGGAATTCAAGCAGATTTCACCTGCACCCAGCTGTTCACACTGCTTTACCCAGTCAATCAAATCCAAATGCATATCCACTCTTGCACCATTGATGAAAACCGTCCACTTGTGGTCGCCAATTTTCTTTGCATCAATGCCCACGCAGACGCACTGACAACCGAAAATATCTGCTGCTTCCCGAATCAAAGCAGGATTCTGTACTGCTTGCGAATTGATGGAAACCTTGTCAGCTCCTGCACGCAGTGTTTCTCGGAAATCATCAATGCTCTTGATGCCACCGCCAACGGTCAGCGGTACAAAAATTTTCTTAGCAGCTTCCCGTACAACATCTAAAATGACCCCTCTTTTTTCATAGGAGGCCGTAATGTCATAAAATACAATTTCATCTGCACCCTGTTCATTGTAAGCCTGTGCCAAAGCAACCGGATCACCAACATCTCGAACGCCCTCGAATTTGACACCTTTTACTACTTTTCCATCTCGCACATCCAAACAAGGAATAATTCTCTTTGCCAGCATAATTGACAGCCTCCTTTCTTATACCTGTGCACCAGCACAAGCAATGGCATCTTCCAATTGCAATGTGCCTTGATACAGGGACTTTCCGCAAATTGTTCCATACAAGCCCATCTGCTTGCAAGCCTGAATATCTGCAATCGTATGCACACCACCGCTTGCAATGATGTTGCAGCCTGCTCCGACTGCCTGATGAATCTGCTGCAACTGTTCGGTATTTACGCCGGACAGCGTGCCATCTCTGGAAATATCGGTATAAATGATATACTGTACCCCAACAGCAGCCATTTCTTTTGCCAAAGACAGATAATCCACAGAAGAACTGTCCAGCCAGCCTTCCACTGCAACCATGCCATTTTTTGCATCAATGCCAACAGCGATTCGTTCGCCGTATTCCTTGACTGCATCTTTTACAATCTGCGGATTCTTCAACGCAATCGAACCGAGAATGACACGGGAAATTCCGCCCTTTAAGTAGGCTTCTACCGTATCCAAGCTGCGAATACCGCCGCCCAGTTCCACTTTTAACGGGGTGTGTTTTGCAACATCCAAAAACAAATCGGCATTTTTGGGTTCTCCGGCTCTTGCTCCATCTAAATCCACCATGTGAATCCAGGATGCCCCAGCTGCTATAAATCCAGCAGCTGTTTTCCGGTAATCTTCTGCAACTTTGTGAGAAGTTGCAAAGTCACCCTTTACCAGACGAACACACGTTCCATCTTGAATATCAATTGCAGGTAAAATGATCATTTCAGCAATCCTCCAAAGTTTCTTAAAATCTGCAAGCCGGTTTCCCCACTCTTTTCCGGATGGAACTGTGCCCCGAATACGGTCTTTCCATCATAAACCATTGCCGGAATCTGTCCGCCATAGGTCACATACGCTGCCAGATATTCCGGTGCAACGACTGCCTGATAAGAATGAACAAAATAAACATATGCTTCTTCACCCAAATTGTGCAGCAATGGGCAATCAATCTGATATTCCAGCTTGTTCCAGCCCATGTGCGGAATAATCAAGCCGTTTGCCGGAATTTTTTCCACTGTTCCTGGAATCAGTCCCAGTCCGTCACACGCTTCAAATTCATAGCCTTTTTCAAAAATCAGCTGCATGCCAAGGCAAATTCCTAAAAACGGCTTCTTCTTAGATTCTGTCTGTAAAACGGATACCAAATGCCGTTCTTTCAACATCTGCATTGCACTCGGAAATGCTCCAACCCCCGGCAGGATGATGGCATCTGCTGCCTGAATGGCAGCAGCGTCATCGGTCAACTGACTTTCCAGTCCTAAAAAATCCAGTGCATTTTTGACACTGAAGATATTTCCAGCACCGTAATCGACAATGGCAATCATTTATAAAACCCCTTTCGTAGAAAGTGTTTGTCCGCTCTTCGTCGGTGTAATGGCAATCTGCAAAGCGTGAGCAACTGCCTTAAAAGCAGCTTCGCATTTGTGATGGTCATTTGTACCATACATCATATTGACGTGCAGGGTAATGCCTGCCTGAAAAGCAAACGCACGGAAAAATTCTTCTGTCAAGCAAGTATCATATTGTCCAATCATCGCATTGGTGAATGTTCCCTGAAATACCAGAAATGGACGATTGCTGATGTCCAAGCTGCAAAATGCAAGGGATTCATCCATGGGAATAAATGCACTACCATAACGGGTAATACCGGACTTGTCGCCCAGTGCTTCCCCGATGGCTTTTCCCAGTACAATGCCGGTGTCTTCTACGGTGTGATGTCCATCTACATGCAAATCTCCAGCGACCTGAATGTGCATACTAATGCCGCTGTGTACAGCTAAGGCGGTCAGCATGTGGTCAAAAAAACCAATGCCGGTATGAATATTTGCAACGCCTTTTCCATCCAAAACCACTTTCACTTGAATCTGTGTTTCTTTGGTGTTGCGTTCGATTACGGCTTCTCTCATAGTGACACCTCTTTATTCCTTCTCGTCTTCAAACCGAACGGTAATGGCATTGGCATGTGCAGTCAAGCCCTCCCGATTTGCAATCAATACAATATCATCCTTTGCAGCACGCAGGGCATCCTTGGTATAATACGTATAGCTGGAACGCTTTGTAAAGCTTGCAACGCCCAGCGGAGAGAAGAACCGAGCCGTTCCACTGGTCGGAAGAACGTGGTTCGGGCCAGCATAGTAGTCCCCCAACGGTTCTGATGCATACTGTCCAAGGAATACAGAGCCAGCGTTGTCCAATGCACCCAGCAGTTCCATTGGATTTTCCATCAGCACTTCCAAGTGTTCCGGTGCAACCCGATTTGCCAGAGCCGTTGCTTCTTCCCGACTGTTGCAGAGCAGAATTGCCCCGTAGGTATTCATGGATTTTTCGATGATTTCTTTTCGTTCCAGTGTTTGAACCTGCCGATTGATTTCTGCCTGTACCTGTTCTGCCAGCTTTTCACTGGTGGTAACCAGAATGGAAGATGCCATGACATCGTGTTCCGCCTGTGACATCAAATCTGCTGCTGCAAATGCCGGATTGGCGGTTTCATCTGCCATAACCAATACTTCACTTGGCCCTGCAATCATATCAATATCCACAATTCCGTACAGCAGCTTCTTTGCGGTTGCAACATAGATATTTCCAGGTCCAACGATTTTATCAACCTTTGGAATTTCCTTTGTTCCGTATGCCAAAGCAGCAATTGCCTGTGCACCGCCAGACAGGAAAATCCGGTCAACACCGCACAAAGCAGCTGCAATCAAAATATCTGGATTTGGTGTACCGTCTTTTCTCGGCGGTGTTACCATGATAATTTCTTTTACGCCAGCAATTTTTGCAGGAACAGCATTCATGATAACGCTGGACGGATAAGCAGCTGTACCGCCCGGTACATACAAACCAACACGTTCCAGACCTCTTACCCGCTGTCCTAAAATCACACCATTTGCCATTGGGTGAATGAAACCCTGTTCAACCTGACGCTGGTGGAAATCCCGTACATTTTCGATGGCGTTTAACATAGCATCTACAAATGCTTGGTCAGCATCGGTCAAAGCATCATTGATAACCTCTCTCGGTACTTCGTAATATTCCGGCAAGCTGCCATCGAATTTTAAGGTATAATTTTTAACAGCGTCATCGCCGCCAGCTTTTACCGTTTTCAGAATTTCCTGTACGGTTTCTGTCACACGCTGATTGGTTTCGCCTGTTCTTTCATCCAACAACTGAAAAAATGCTTCTCGTTCTTCCGCAACGCTTGCATTGATTTGCTTCATGGTAATCATGCTTATAATACCTCCTCGATTTTTTGAATCAACGATTCAATTTCCTGCTGCCGCATTTTCAGGCTGACAACATTTGCAATCAGTCTTGCAGAAATCGGAACGATCTCTTCGACAACTTCCAGTCCATTTTCTTTCAGGGTCACCCCTGTTTCTACAATATCTACGATTCCGTCTGACAGTTCCAGCAGCGGTGCTAACTCTACAGAACCTTCGATTTTTACAATGTCAACATCCATGCCCTTGCTTTCAAAGAATCGGCGTGCAATGTTTGGATACTTGGTTGCAATGCACTTGACACCATATCCGCTGTAAAAATCCGTTCCCTTTTTGGTTGCCAGTGCAAACCGACACTTTCCAAAGCCCAGATCTGCCAGTTCAAAGAACTTACCGGACATTTCCAGAATGGTATCTTTTCCGACAACGCCCAAATCACAAACGCCATGTTCCACATAGGTGATGACATCGGCAGCCTTGGAAAGTACAACTTCCATATTTCCATCCGGAATCGGCAAAATCAATCGTCTGCCCTTATTATGTACCGCTTCGCAATCATAACCCAGCTTTTCCAGCAAGCCAACGGTATCCTTTTCCAAACGTCCTTTTGTCAACGCAATTCTCAGCGGTTTTGTCATAATACTGTGACCTCCGTAACTTCTTTTTCTACTTGATATAAGGTGGAAATCTTCCGATTCTTTGCATAGTCCAATGCTGCTTCTGCGGAGGATACCAGTGCAAATTCTACGGTCAATCCTACTTCCCGTTTGGTTTCCGCCAGTGCAATGGCAGCTGCTTCATAGCCCGGTGCTGCATAAATGGCAACATCCGCAGCTTTTTTTGTCCGTGGATTCTTTTTCATGGCAACTTTTGCAACAGCATCTACATTGACAGCAAATCCAACTGCCGGAACATCATAGCCAAAGCTTGCCAGCAACTTATTATACCGACCGCCAGACAAAACTTCATCACCATAGCCTTCCAAATAGCCTTTGAGAATCATGCCTGTGTAATAATCTGCCTTGTTGACAATACCAAGATCCACGCTCAGCCGTTCTGTTCCGATCAGTGCTGCAATTTCCCGATACAGTTTCCGCAGGTATTGCAACATTTCCTGAATCTGTGGTGTGCAGTAGAGCTGTTCCATCTTATCGAATACTTCTTCTCCACCAAACAAAGACGGCAGTTTCTTCAAAGCATGAATCAGCTGATTGTCACCCAATGTATCCAGTAAGTCATTCAATGCAGAATAGTTCTTTGTTTCAATCAGATATCGGATTTCTTCTTTTGTTGCTGGTGCAGCGTTCAATTCCCGCATCAATTCCTTGAAAATACCAGCATCGCCCAATTCCAGATAATAGCTGGTTTCGTTGCAGCGTTTCAGCACATCAATTGCCATGCTTGCCATTTCCAAATCTGCCATATAGGAATCTGAACCAATCAGTTCCGCACCTGCCTGCATAAATTCATCGCTTCTGCCCTTCAATGCTGGTTCAAAGCGGTAAGCAGTCTGCATATAGCACAGCCGCTGTGGCAGCATAGCTTCCCGCAGACGGGTTGCAACAACTCTTGCAATCGGAGCAGTGGATTCCGGACGCAGTACAATCAGCCGTCCCTTGCTGTCGGTCAATTTATACAGCTGTTCTTGCGGATACTGAACGGCTTCTGACTGAAAAACATCAAAAAATTCCAATCCCGGTGTTACCAATTCATCATATCCCTGACTCTGAAAAACAGAACGAATTTTTTCTTCTGTTTCTCGCCGTACGAGGCATTCTTCTAATAATAAATCTTTTGTCCCTTCCGGCGTAATTCGATTATAATTTCTCATGTGTTCCTCCTAAAAGCACTTTACTATGCTACTATGGTAACATAATACCACGCTATCACAATTTTGTCAAGTTAAAAGAGGGTCATTTGACTGGATTTCGGCAAATTGCCGAATGCATTCAACTTTTCCAATGTTTCTATGACTGTTTTCGATGCTCCGCTGCGGTTCTGGAATTCTTCGATAGAGATAAAATCCCGTTTCTGTGCTGCTTCATACAATGCATTGGCAGCTGACAATCCAATGCCGCTGATTGCAGAAAATGGAATCCGGATTTTCTCATCCTCTACCAGATACTGCGAAGCGTGTGAACGATACAAATCAATCGGCAGGAAATCCAATCCCCGACACAGCATTTCATTGATAATATAGAGCAAATCCAACTGGTCAGACTCTTTCTTTGTGCGTTCGTTGCCCTTTTCTCGCAGTTCTTCAATCCGGTTATGAACGGCTTCTTTTCCCTGCATAACCAATTCTACATCAAAGTCATCCCCACGGGTGCTGAAATAAACCGCATAATATGCCAACGGACGATATAATTTAAACCATCCCAATTTAATGGCAGCGGTTACATAAGCAGCTGCATGGGCTTTCGGGAACATGTACTTGATTTTCAAACAGCTGTCAATGTACCAATCCGGAACATTATGGTCTTTCAGCATTTGAATCCGCTCTGGCGTAAAGGTTTTTGGAGCTTTTCCCTTTCGGGTGTCTTCCATAATCTGAAAGGCTTGCTTTGGCTCTACACCCTTATGCAGCAGGTAAGTCATAATACTATCTCTCGTTCCGATTACATCAGAAATGGTACACGTTCCGTTGTCAATCAAATCCTTTGCATTTCCAAGCCATACGTCTGTACCGTGGGACAAGCCAGAAACCTGTAAAAAGTCACTGAACTTCGTTGGATTGGAATCCAGCAGCATTTGAATGGTAAAACCAGTGCCCATTTCCGGAATGCCCAGACTGCCTGTCTTGCAATAAATATCTTTTCCCGATACACCCAGTTCTTCTGCATGGGTACACATCCGAATGACACGAGGGTCTGTCGTGGGAACTTCCCGAATATCCAAACCTGTGATGTTTTCCAAGTGTCGGTACATCGTTGGGACAACGTGCCCCAATTCATCCAGTTTCAAAATCGTATCGTGCAGAGAATGAAAGTCGAAATGCGTTGTAATGACATCCGAATCCGCTGAATCAGCAGGATGCTGCACAGGGGTAAAGTCATATACGTCATAATCATTCGGCACAACGACCATACCGCCTGGATGCTGTCCCGTTGTTCGCTTGATGCCGGTGCAACCAATGGAAAGCCGGTTGATTTCTGTTGGACTGCAAGTAATGCCCCGTTCGTCCAGATATTTTTTCACATAACCATACGCAGTTTTATCTGCCACAGCGGCAATCGTTCCGGCTTTAAACACATTATCTCGCCCGAACAGCTCTTCTGTGTAACGATGGGCAGAAGATTGATATTCACTCGAGAAATTCAAGTCAATATCCGGTGCTTTATCACCATCGAAGCCCAAAAATGTTTCAAATGGAATATCATGCCCATCTCGGTTCATCTCTGTTCCGCACTTCGGGCATTTCTTCGCTGGCAAGTCGAATCCAGAACCAACGCTGCCATCTGTAATAAATTCACTGTGCTTGCATTTCGGGCAGACATAATGCGGTGCAAGCGGATTGACTTCTGAAATACCTGCCATAGATGCAACGAAAGAAGAACCAACAGAACCTCTCGAACCAACTTCATAGCCGTGGGCAACACTATCCCAAACTAGTTTCTGTGCAATGATATACAGCACGGCAAACCCGTGCTTGATAATCGAACCCAACTCTCGATTCAATCGCTTTTCAACCAGTTCCGGCAACGGATCACCATAGATTTCCTTTGCCTTTTCGTTGGTGATTCGTGTCAAGTCCTCTTCTGCTCCGTCAATGTTTGGCGTAAAAGTTCCCTTTGGAATTGGTCGAATGTGTTCGATACAATCCGCAATGCGATTTGTATTTTCTACAACCACTTCATATGCCTTTTCTTTCCCCAGATAAGAAAACTCTTCCAGCATTTCGTCTGTTGTCCGAAAATACAACGGCGGTTGGAATTTGGCATCGTCATAACCTTGTCCAGCCTGCAAAATTTCTCGGAATTTTGCATCATCCGGGTCCATAAAATGCACGTCACAGGTTGCACAAACTGGCATATTTAATTCTTCGCCCAGCTTGACAATGGCACGGTTATAATCTCGCAGTTCTTCTCGATTGGCAGCCGTTCCATTCCGCATCATAAAGGCATTGTTCAAATCCGGCTGAATTTCCAGATAATCATAGAACTTTGCCAGTTCCACGATTTCTTCATGTGGACGGTTTTCCACCAATGCACGGAACAATTCGCCTGCTTCGCAGGCACTGCCGAAAATCAAACCTTCCCGGTGCTCCTGTAAAACAGATTTCGGCAGCAGTGGCTTTCGATAGAAGTATTTCAAATGACCGTACGAAATCAACTTGTACAAGTTTTTCAAGCCTGCCTGATTTCGTACCAAAATAATTTGATGGTAAGATTTCAGTTTCTTGACATCGATTTCTTCCGTTTTCGTGTTCAGTTCTGCCAGCGTTTGCAAGCCCTTTTCCTGAATCAGCTGTGACACCAACTTGACATAAATTTTTGCCAGCATCTGTGCATCATTGCAGGCACGGTGATGGTCAAACTTTCCGAGTTTCAAGGCCTTTGCAACAGAATCTAATTTATGTTTTGCGATGTTCGGCAGCATCACTTGACTTAAAATCAAGGTATCCAGTGTTACAAAAGAGAATGAAATATGCTGCCGTTCACAAGCATTCCGGATGAAAGACGTATCAAATCGGGCATTATGTGCCGCCAAAACGGGTTTCTCTGAACCGCAAAATTCCATGAACTGTTGAATGGCTTCTCGTTCGCCCGGAGCATTCGCAACCATTTGATCTGTGATTCCGGTCAACTCTACGATTTTCGGTGGAATCGGCTTTCCCGGATTCACCATGATGGAAAACGTATCTACAATTTGCAGATTTCGCAGTTTTACCGCACCGATTTCCGTCAAGCGGTCTTTCGTATAACTCAAACCTGTTGTTTCTACGTCGAAAATAATGATTTCATCTTGCAAACTGCGTGGATCTGGTTCATCAATAATCGTTTTCTTTTGCAGGTCATTGACTACATACGCTTCGCAACCATAGATAATTTTAAAGTTCGGGTCTTTTATTGCATTCCAAGCATTCATTGCATCCGGAAACGCCTGTGCAATTCCGTGGTCGGTGATGGCAATTGCCGGGTGTCCCCATTCATGTGCTCGATTGACCAGCTTTCCAGCTTCTGTAATTGCATCCATCTGCGACATTGCTGTATGGCAGTGCAATTCCACCCGCTTTTTCTCTGCATGGTCTTCTTTTTTCTTACGCTGCACCATCATAATCGAATCCGGTTTCAATACCATTTCACGTGCAAAATTATCGTAATCAATCCGACCCAGCAGCAGCAAGGTACTGCCTTTCTTGATTTCACCCAGTGGAATTTTTTTCAAGTTTTCTGTGGTATCAAACAGCTTGACCAAAACGGAATTTTCATAGTCTGTGACTTGATACGTTGCAACCGTTCGTTCGCCCCGTACTTCTCGCACTTCCATCGCAAATACATCTGCTAAAATAACAGAACGCTGTCCCTCTCGACCCAGAGCCTCTGTAATGGAAATGGGATTGTCCCGAATTGTTCTGCCTTTTATCAAAGTTGCACTGCCCGGCACAATGTTTTCCAATTCTACTGACAAGGCAACTGGTTTTGATTTTGCTGGCTCTGCCTTGTCGGATGATTTGGTTGGAGCAGTGGCTTGCAGTTGTTCTGTATGTTTGGAAACGGTCTTTTCTGCGGTTTCCTGCATCTGCTGATAGGATTCTGTAGAAACGGCAGCTTCTCCAAGGATTTCCACCTTGATGGACACGGAAAACAAGCGTTGCAGCAAGTTTTGCAACTGTTCTGCTACATGATACCGCTGCACAATTTCATCCCCGCCATTTTTCAAGGTAATTGTCCAGTTTTGTCCGTCCTGCTGAATCTGTGCATGGTCAAAAAAGCCGTTTACAACGGGTTGCTCTCGCTTTAAAAGTTGCAGCAATTCCGAAAAATACGCCGTTTGGCAGAGCGTTGCCGCATAGTTAGGAGCAATCCGAACAGTTTCAATTTCTAGTGCTTGCTGTAAGGTTTTTTCCAGAGAAAAAAGGTCGTTTGCCGGAACAAGCTGCGGAAATGTCACATAAAAAGTCAATCGTGTGAGGTTTTCTGCATAGGTCAGCCGGTATAGCATACCATCCTGCATGGAATCCGGCATTGTTTGGATATAGGAGTCTAAAAAATCGGAAAATCGTAAGGTTTCCATGGGATGCACGCCTTTCATTAAAATTTTTCTATTTCCTTCATCAGTTCTGTTACAATTTCTGATTCTGGAATCTTTCGCAGAACTTCTCCCTTTTTAAAGAGGACTGCACAGCCATCTCCACCAGCAATTCCAATATCTGCTTCTCTTGCTTCGCCCGGGCCGTTTACAACGCAGCCCATAACAGCAACTTTAATATCCTTGTCCACATTTGCCAATGCCGCTTCGACCTCTTTTGCAGTCTGAACCAAATCAATTCTCGTTCTGCCACAAGTCGGACAAGCAACCAATTCAGGGCCGCCACGCAAACCCATGCACTTTAAAATATCCTTTGCAGCGGTAATTTCCTGTATTGGGTCATCTGTCAGAGATACCCGAATCGTTGCACCAATGCCATCATGCAGCAACGCACCAATGCCGATTGCCGATTTAATCAGCCCCATATGTGCTGTTCCAGCTTCTGTTACGCCAAGATGCAGCGGATATGCACACTGCTGTGCTGCCAGTCGATATGCATCAATCATGGTGGAAACAGTAGAAGATTTCATGGAAATTACAATGTCGGTAAAATCGCAATCTTCCAGCATTTTGACGTGCCGCATGGCACTTTCCACCAGAGCTTCTGCTGTTGGTGCACCATATTTTGCAAGCAAATCCTTTTCCAGTGAGCCAGAATTGACCCCGATACGAATCGGGATTTGCTTCGACTGACAGGCGGCAACGACTTGCCGCACCCGATCCATTCCGCCAATGTTGCCGGGATTGATTCGAATTTTATCAATCCCGGCTGCAACTGCCTCCAACGCAAGCCGATAATCAAAATGAATATCGGCAACCAGTGGAATCTTTACCGCTTCTTTAATCGCTGGAATCAGCTTCAATGCTTCTTTGTCTGGGATTGCAGCCCGTAAAATTTCACAGCCTGCCTGCTCCAATGCTTTTGCCTGTGCGACACTACCAGCAATGTCGTCTGAACGGGTATTCAACATGGATTGAATATAGATGTGCTTGCCATCCAATACACAATTGCCCACTCGTACTGCTTTTTTTTGCATGTTTAACACTCCTTTCTATGTTAATGAAAAATTCGTGTGACATCCTGTACTGTCACCACAATCATCAATAAAAACAACGCTGCCATCCCAACCAGATGCACAAGTGCTTCATGTTCTTTTTTCACAGGTTTCCGGCGAATGGCTTCCAGGAACAAGAACCAGAATCGGCTTCCATCCAAGCCCGGAATCGGCAACAGATTAAAAATACCAACATTGATGGTAATAAAAATCGTCAAATGCAAGACAGAAGAAATCCGTTCCGCAGCAGTTGCCCCTGCGGTTGCTGCATTACTGATGACTTCTACTGTTCCAACCGGCCCAGACAAGTCCTGAATGCCATATTTTCCGGTTACCAGTTCTATCAGCGACATCCAGATGAGTTTTCCTGTTGCAACGGTATCCTTTGCCGCATAGGAAAGCACATGAAAGACGGTTTTCTGCTGCGGCTCTAAGGAGAAATCTAACCAATCGTTGTTCTCCTGATCTCGAAATGTAACATCCTGCAATTTTACTTTTTTTCCATCCCGTTCTACAACAACTGTAAACGGTTCACCGGATTCATTGCTTAATTTATATTGCAAATCGGTAATGGTAAAAATGTGAGAGCCATTCAGCGAAACAATCGTATCACCTGCCTGTAAACCGCAAGTGTTACTCGTTGCCTGCTCGTGAAATCCATGAATCGTATTGCTGATGAGATAGGGGTCGCTGCAAGTGGTTGCAATCAACAACACAAATCCCAATACCAGATTCATGAAAGCTCCTGCCAGCACGACAATCATTCTCCGCCATACTGGTTTTTGATCAAATGCACGAGCATTTTTACTCTCTGCATCTTCCCCTTCCATCGAACAAAATCCGCCAACCGGAAACAGTCGCAGAGAATACAGCGTTTCTCCCTTTTGAAAACGAAAAATCTTTGGCCCCATACCAATTGCAAATTCATTGACTTGAATGCCGTTTCGCTTTGCTGCTATAAAATGCCCAAATTCATGAATGGCAATGATACAACCGAAAATCAAAATGGCAAGCAAAATCGACCAGATGGTTGTCATGCGTGGATGCTCCTTTCTTCCCTGTGCAAGTTTCTGATTTTAAAACCCCATTTATTTTTGAATCAGATTTTGCACCAGTTCCCGTGCTTTTTTGTCTGTCTTTAAAACATCCGCACAAGTATGCAGTTCCGATGTTTCCACTGTCCGCATGGCAGTTTCTACATAGTCTGCAATCTCCAAAAATCCAATCTTTCCCTGTAAAAATGCCTGTACGGCAATTTCATTTGCACCATTCATGACGCAAGGCAGCAATCCGCCATCCTGCATGGCTTTCTTTGCAAGTGCCAAGCAACGAAATGTCTGTTCATCTGGTTCAGCAAATGTCAGCGTTGCATACTGTGTCAGGGATAATGGTGCTACTGGGCAAGGCTTCCGCTCCGGATATAAAATGGCATATTGAATCGGCAGCCGCATATCTGGAACGCCCAGCTGTGCAATGACAGAATTATCTGCATACATCACGCCGGAATGCATGACACTTTGCCGATGAACCAGTACGGTGATTTGTTCCGGCTGCAAGTCAAAAAGCCACTTTGCTTCCAAGCACTCCAAGCCCTTATTCATCATGGTTGCAGAGTCAATGGTCACTTTATTGCCCATATTCCAATTCGGATGCTTCAGAGCATCCGCAGCAGTTACGGTTTGCAGCTGTTCTCTGGTATAGCCATAAAAAGGACCACCGGATGCAGTCAGCAGAATTTCCTTCACAGGATTGTGTGCGTTCCCCTGCAAACACTGGAAAATCGCAGAATGTTCACTATCGACTGGCAAGATTGCAACGCCCTTTTCTGCTGCGGCTTTCATCACCAGTTCTCCACCAGCAACCAAAGTTTCTTTATTTGCAAGTGCAACATCAATACCAGCTGCAATTGCTGCCAAAGTCGGCTGTAAACCAACCATTCCAACGACCGAATTTAAAACTAAATTTGCGTGCGTATCCGATGCCAGTTCACACAAGCCATCCATTCCGGTGAGAATTTCCACGGATAAATCTGACAGTGCATCTCGCAATGCTGGATAACAGCTCTCGTCAAAAATACAAACTTTTTTCGGATGAAATTCCCGTACCTGCTGTTCCAGCAAAGAAACATTGTGATAGGCTGCCAACGCATAGATTTCCAAGCCATGCATCCGTACGACATCTAATGTCTGCGTTCCGATAGAACCGGTAGAACCAAGCAGAGTGATGATCTTTTTCATAGGGTTTTGTTCCTCCTATATCGAAACAACACCCCTTCGATTTGGGGAAGGGGTGTGTTCATCGTAATTTTCACTGCTTTTATTTGTGATAAATCGAAAGCAGGGTATTTAAAACATAGAAAACCGGAACAGTAAATAATGCACTGTCAAACCGATCCATTACACCGCCATGTCCCGGCATGATATTTCCGAAATCTTTCATGCTGCATTGCCGTTTTAAAATCGAGGCAGTCAAGTCGCCCAGCACGCTGATAACCGCACAAGCGGCTGCAATCACAATGACCCAGACATACCGCACCTTGACTTCTGCAACGCTGCCATAAATCAAGCTGAATACAAAGAAAACCACAATGGTCGATGCAATTCCGCCCAAGAAACCTTCTATGGTTTTCTTCGGGCTGACTTCTGGACAAAGCTTGTGTTTTCCAAGAAATGTTCCCGTAAAATATGCACCAGTATCGGCAATCCAAGCTGCACACAATGCCAAGATGACGTAAATCAACCCGAATTGTGCATCCGATTGCAACAGTACTTGTAGCAATCCCAGTGATCTTGTTACAAACAGCATGGAAACCATCATGAAGCAAACTTGATCCATTTTTAGGCGTTTATGCTGTACGACACCATCTAAGAATAGAATCATAATGGCAGCAATCATCACTACTTCAATTACCTGTTCCAGATGGAAAAACTGCAAAATCGGTGCAGAGATGGTGTAGAGCAGTGCGGCATAAAAAGAAATCCGATACCGCAGACAGCCCTTTGCCCGAAACAGTTCAAAAATTGCAATCGCACAAATGGCTGCAATACAGAGCGGAAAAACAATGGTCTTATGTAAAAGCAATACGACAACGAGCAGAACAACCGCAACTGCTCCAGAAATGATACGCACTTTCATTGTCAAACACCTCCGAACCGTCTGCCACGCTTTGCATATGCAATCAATGCTTTATTCAACTCTGCCCGTGAGAAATCCGGCCAGAGAACATTGGTGAAATAATACTCTGCATAGGCACATTGCCAGATCAGAAAGTTAGACAATCTTAACTCCCCACTCGGACGAATCAGCAAATCCACATCAGGAACTTCTTTGGTATACAGATGCTGGGAAATGGTATCCTCTGTAATATCGGAGACTTGTAGTTTCCCTGCCTGTACTTCTTCTGCAATCAACTGGGTTGCGTGCTTGATTTCATCTCTGCCGCCGTAATTGATGGCAAGCAGCAGATTCATTTTATGGTACTTCGCAGAGTCTGCTTCCAGTTCCAGCATTCGCTTTTGAATGCGTTCCGGCAGGCGGCTCTTATCTCCAATAAAAATCATACGCACTTCTTGTTCCAGATATTCATCACAGTCATTCAAGTACTGCCAGAGCAAATCCATGATTGCATCGACTTCTTCTTTTGGACGCTTCCAGTTCTCTGTTGAAAATACATAAAAAGAAATATTCTGAATTCCAATCGAACGGCAATAACGAGTCAGGTCGTGGAAGGTTTTTGCACCTTCCCGATGCCCGAACTTTCTTGGCATACCCCGTTTGGTTGCCCAACGGCCGTTTCCATCCATAATAAATCCAATATGTTTCGGCAGCTGCTCCGGCACTGGCAAAGTATCTGTCGATACCGCTTTTCTTCGAAACGGTAATGCCATTCTGTCTTACCTCCTTCTGTGGTTAGATGCTCATGATTTCCTTTTCCTTATCGGAAACGTGCTGATCCACCTTGTCACAATACTTGTCGGTCAGCTTCTGAACATCCTTTTCACCGGACTTCATATCGTCTTCAGTCAGTTCGCCGTCCTTTTTCTTTGCCTTCATCTTATCCATTGCTTCCCGTCTAACGTTCCGGACAGCAACCTTGCATTCTTCGCCGTACTTCTTGATGGACTTGCAGAGGTCTTTTCTGCGTTCTTCGGTCAGCTGCGGGAATACCAGACGCAGTACCTTGCCATCGTTGGTCGGTGTGATACCGATATCAGAATTCAAGATGGCTTTTTCAATGGCTTTCAGTGTAGAAACATCCCACGGCTGAATGACCAGAATTCTTGCTTCTGCAACAGAAACGGCAGCCATCTGATTGATTGGTGTCATTGCACCATAGTAATCAACAGAAACCTTTTCCAGAACAGCTGGGTTTGCACGTCCAGCACGAATGGTAGAATATTCATAGTCCAAGCGATCCAATGCCTTCTGCATTTTGGATTCTGCATCTTTTAAAATTGTTTTCATATTAATTGTCTTCTCCGCAAGATTGGGAGAAACTCCTTTCTTGTAATTATTTAGCCTTCTGAAACGACAGTTCCGACTGGTTTGCCCATGATGGCATCATAAATGTTGTCCGGACGATTCAAGTCAAATACCAACATTGGCATTTTGTTATCCCGACACATGGAGGCAGCAGTACTATCCATAACTGCCAGAGCACTGCTCAGAACATCACTAAACGTGATTTTTTCATAACGAACGGCATCCGTGTACTTGTGCGGGTCTTTGTCATAAACACCGTCTACCATGGTTGCCTTCAAGAGAATATCTGCTTCGATTTCCACAGCACGCAGAGTTGCTGCAGTATCGGTAGAGAAGAACGGGCTTCCTGTTCCGCAACCAAAGATGACAACTCTACCTTTTTTCAGGTGGCTGATGGCTTTGTTCCGAATGTACGGTTCTGCAATCTGCTGCATGCTGATGGCAGTCTGTACCCGAACATCAACGCCCAAAGCTTCCATCGCATCTGCAACCGCAAGGGCATTCATGGTTGTTGCAAGCATCCCGATGTGGTCCGCTCTGGTACGATCCATATTTCCGGAGGAACGACCACGCCAGAAATTTCCGCCGCCGACAACAATGCCGATTTCTGCCCCAGCATCAACACACTTTTTAATGCTGGCACAAATTTCATTGATCACATTAAAATCCAGACCAGTCTTTTGATTGCCAGCGAGTGCTTCTCCGCTCAATTTCAGAACCACTCGTTTGTACTTTAATCCCATTGGATTTCCTTCCTTTCTGTTTCTGTTGTTCCGTCTAAGCCGAATGCAGGTTTTTCATTCGCTTCTATTTCTATTTTACACGATTTTCCGGAAAATGTAAAGCTGTTTTTTGCAAAAAATTATAAAAAAATGGGGGCATAGAACATTTCATCCTATGCCCCCACCGTAATTTTCATTACTTAATCATGCTTGCAATTTCTTCTGCAAAATTATCTGCTTTCTTTTCGATGCCTTCGCCACGTTCAAAGCATACATAACCTGTAATGTCGATGGTTGTGCCAGCAGCCTTTGCAACGCTGTCAACATACTGCTTGACATTCATAGAGCCATCCTTTACAAAGGTCTGTTCCAGCAGGCAGTTTTCAGAATAATACTTGCCAACCTTGCCTTCTGCGATCTTTGCCAGAACCTGCTGCGGCTTGGTCTTCATCTTCGGATCTTCTGCCATCTGTGCCAGAACAACCGTCTTTTCTTCTTCCAGAACAGTTGCCGGAACATCTTCCCGCTTCAGGTAAGACGGCTTCATTGCTGCGATCTGCAGTGCACAGTCCTTAGCAGCTGTCAGAACAGCTTCGGATGCACCTGCCGGAGAAGCAGCCTGTACCAGAACGCCAATCTTGCCGCCACCGTGGATGTACGGAACCAGAATGCCTTCCAGTCTTGTGAACCGACGAATCTGCAGGTTTTCCCGAATCTTCAGGAACAGTTCCTGGAGTGCTTCGTCAACAGTAGCAGTACCGCCAGCAATGACGGTGCTCTTCAGAGCTTCTACGTCAGCCGGATTCTTTTCAATAATGGTATCTGCAACGGTGTTTACAAATGCCTTGAATTCGTCTGTATTTGCAACGAAGTCGGTTTCAGAGTTTACTTCTACGACGCAACCAACGGTGTGATCTGCATTTACCTTTGCAATAACCATACCTTCAGCCGCAACTCTGCCAGCCTTCTTTGCCTGTGTAGCCAGTCCCTTTTCTCTCAGGATCAGCATTGCCTTTTCTACATCGCCGTCAGCTTCTGTCAGAGCCTTCTTGCAATCCATCATACCAACGCCGGTATTCTTACGCAGTTCATTGACATCTTTTGCTGTAAAATTTGCCATTGGTTTTTCCTCCTGTAAGTTTGATATTTTTTCCGAAAAACAACCCGAACAGGAACACTGCCGATTCGGGTTGCTCATTTCCAGTATCTGTACTTTATTCAGCAGCTTCTGCGGTTTCTTCTGCAGCTTCTTCAGCGGCAGCAGCAGCAGCTTCTGCGTCTGCACCCTGTCTGCCTTCGATGATTGCATCTGCCATTACGCCAGCGATCAGCTTAACGGCACGGATTGCGTCATCGTTACCCGGGATGACATAATCAATTTCATCCGGATCACAGTTGGTGTCTACGATTGCAACGATCGGAATATTCAGTTTCTTTGCTTCTGCAACAGCGATCCGTTCTTTTCTCGGGTCAACGATGAAGAGTGCACCCGGCAGCTTCTTCATGTCCTTGATACCGCCCAAGAACTTTTCGAGCTTTTCAATTTCGAGCTGGAGCTTGCTGACTTCCTTCTTCGGCAGCAGATCGAATGTACCATCTGTTTCCATTTCGTGCAGCTGTTCCAGTCTCTTGATTCTCCTCTGAATGGTGGTGAAGTTGGTCATCATACCGCCCAACCAACGTGCATTTACATAATATGCACCAGCTCTCTGAGCTTCTTCCTTAATGGAATCGCCAGCCTGCTTCTTGGTGCCAACAAACAAAACGGATTCGCCCTGTGCAGCCAGGTCACGAACGAACATATAAGCTTCGTCCAGCTTCTTAACGGTCTTCTGCAGGTCGATGATGTAGATGCCGTTCCGTTCGGTAAAGATGTATGGAGCCATTTTCGGGTTCCATCTTCTGGTCTGGTGACCAAAGTGTACGCCAGCTTCCAAGAGCTGCTTCATTGATACTACGCCCATTGTGTAGTCCTCCTAAAAAATTTGGTTTTTCCTCCGCCTTGCCGGATGACCGCAAAAACGACTTTTCCATAGAAAAGCACCGAGTTTTTACAGGGCAGGCGTGTGGATTGCTTTCTTAGTATAACACACTCCCTCAAAAAATGCAAGCTTTTTACATTTGTTGAAATCACGGTTTTTTTCATAAATCTGATTACTTTTTTAGAATATCTGTACAATTTTCATGCGGAATACAAACCAAAATCACATCTTTCCCCACAAGTTGTACCCTTGTAAAAGGAATCGCAATGGTTTCTCTTGCTCCAAACCATCCAAAAAAACGAGGCTTTCCATATAAAATAAGTGCCTCTATTGTATGCGTCTGCGTATCCACCCGCACATCGTCCACATATCCTAAATTTTCTCCATCACAGACGTTGATGACATCTTTTTCTCGCAATTCTTCTATACAGCACAGCATTTTCTTCTCCTTTTCTCAATATTTGTTATTTTGATTTACGCTTTTTCAATTAACTATTTTTCGTATGTTCTGCGTTGCAAACATATTTTTGTCAGTTTTCTAGCATTTATATCATTTTTATCGCTTCTTGTCATGCAAGTCATTGACGTGCGTTGTTTCTTTTTGTATAATATAAGAAAATACAGTTCCATAAAAGCGATATACTGTGTTTTGGCTTGATTATTTTTCTGATTTCGTTTCTATTTGAGAGAAAAGAAAAATATAATCTCTTAAGAAACCATTGGGCAAAAGAAAAAGAAATGCCGGACAGAACATCAGTCAAGCACGATATCAATAAAAAATAGAAAGATTTGAGGGAATCACGATGACTTTGAAGATTAATTTACAGAAGAGTGTAGCAGAAATGTTAGTTCTTTCCATTCTGAACAATGGTACCATGTACGGCTACCAGCTGATTCAGGAACTGGAAGCACAGAGCAAGGGTCTGTTCAGCATCAAGGAAGGTACGCTGTACCCGCTGCTGTATCGCCTGATTGACAACAACATGGTTAGCTTTGAGAAGAAGCTCGTTGGTAAGAGAAGAACCCGTGTTTATTACAACATTACCGAAGATGGTAAGGAATACCTGCAGCAGATTCTGAAGAGCTATCAGGATATGGTTCAGGGTGTTGCTAACGTTCTGGTGAAGAATGGTCAGTCCATTCACATTGTAACGGAATAAGTTCTACATACGTAGTTTTTGATAGGATATGATTTTCCCGCTCCCTTTAGAAGAGAGCGGGATTTTTTTATAATATCATAAATTTCATCGCAAGCAAAAAAAACAATCCGATAAACTGATAGATGCAAAAGAATTGCAGATACTTTGCAGGATTCGCTAGCTTCGATTTTGCATAATATTGATAAGCAATCAGGCTCGCCAAAGAAGCGATCGGCGTTCCCAAGCCGCCAATATCTACGCCCAGTAGCAGTTCTTTTCCCTGCTCCGTGAATCCAGAGAGCAAAACAGCTGCCGGAACATTGCTGATTACCTGACTCACAAGGGCAGCGGTCAGGCAAACACCGCCAGATAATCCCTGCATCATCAGATTGCGAACCGGTTCAATTTGTTGTAGATTTCCGGAAAACAAGAAAAAGCAGACAAATGTCAACAGCAGTTCCCAGTCTACACGGCGAATCAATGCTCGATCTGTTACAATCATACCAAGCAAAACAACGCAAAAACAAATTACATGCGTTACAAATCCGGCAACTGTTGCCAGACAAACAACGCCCAGCACACTATAAATTATGAGGTTCTTCTTTTGTGCGGATAATGACAAATGTGATTCTGTAGGAATTTCCGATGCAAGCGGTTGTTGTGGAATGAGAAGCAAGGAAAATAACAAACCAACATAACTAATTCCGACAATCGGCAAGATTGTCTTGAAAAATGTTCCCAAGGAAAAAGAATAGGTACTATATAGATATAAGTTCTGTGGGTTTCCAATTGGTGTTGCCATACTTCCAAGGTTTGCCGCAGCCGCTTCAATGACAACAATCCGCAGCAAAATTTTTCGTTGGTCATCCCGTTGCAAAAGGCTGCAAGTAAACGGCACAAATGTAATCAATGCCACATCATTGGTTACCAGCATGGAGAGAAAAAAGCAGAGATTCCAGAGCAAAAATGCCAGCATCCGACTGGATTTCAAGTGCTTGCAGCAGACATCTGCCAAGCTCTGAAAAACGCCAATTTTTCGGAATCCTGCCACCACTGCCATTAAGCAAAACAACATTGACAAGACATTCCAGTCCAAATAGCCCCAAGTTGCTGCACTGGGTGGATTCCAGAACATCGAAATCCCTGCTGCCAACGCCGCAAGAATGAGAACCACATGCTTTTTGAAAAATAACATCCATTTCATGCAAAAGACTTCTTTCTATTTCAATTTCTGTCGCAAAACCGTATTTATTGTAACAGAGAACCATTCATGTTGTCAAGACTGCTTTTTTTGAAAAACGGACAAGATTATCATGAAATTTTCACCGGAAACAACTTGCATTCTCACAGGAAATATGATATAATTAAAAACTGAATTCCTATCCGATTTTTTCGGATGGAACGAGAGGTTTTATAGGGGTTCTCTTTAAATTACCCTTAAAATTGAGGATTAAGGAATGGTTTAAAATGAAACTGAGAAATAAATTACATGGTACGGCATTGGCTTTGAGTTTGTTTTTGTTGCTTGGAACAGCAACTGCTTGCAGTTCGGATAACAATTCAGATTCTTCTGAAAAAGATTCCACTACAACTGCTGCGGAATCTTCCGATGAAACAACTGCAGATGCATCTTCAGACAGCGAAACAGCCAGCAGTGATGGCTTGACCTTTGTCATTACCCTTTATCCGGATGATGCTCCGATTACTTGCGAAAACTTTGAAAATCTGGTATCCGATGGTTTCTATGACGGCTTGACCTTCCATCGAATTGTAGAAGACTTTATGGCACAGGGCGGTGACCCGAGCGGAAATGGTACTGGTGGCAGTGAAAAGACCATCAAGGGTGAATTTTCACAGAACGGCGTTGACAATCCACTTTCCCACACCAGAGGCGTTGTTTCTATGGCTCGTTCCAGCGACCCGGATAGTGCTTCCAGCCAGTTCTTCATCTGCTACAGCGATGATGATACGTTCTTGGATGGACAGTATGCTGCTTTCGGCAAGGTAACAGAAGGGATGGACGTTGTTGACCGGTTCTTAGACGTTCCTCGTTCTATGGGCAGCGATGGTGCGGTATCTTCTCCAAATACCCCGATTACCATTGACCATGCTGTCATGATTGAGGCAGATGCAGACGGCAATCCACGGGCAGAATTTACCATGCAGGATTTTGGTGCATAAAAGATTCTATTTTTACAGCGATTGACAACGGCACGCTTGCATATTTCTGCTCGTGCCGTTCCGTATGTTCCCAAATAGAGTAAATAGGAGAATTGTTATGACAAAGATTGAACGTTTTTTTGCAAACTTAAAAGAGAAAAAAGTAGCTTTTATCGGAACCGGTGTCACCAATAATGACATTATCCGCCTGTTTCTGAAAAAAGGAATTTCGATCACTCTGTTAGACCGGAAAACACCGGAAAAATTGGGTGCGATTTATGAAGAACTGAAAGCAGCCGGTGTTGCTTTTCAGCTGGGAGATACCTATCTGGATCACCTGACCGATTTCGATGTTGTATTTCGTTCTCCGGGAATGTATTACAACAATGAAAAATTGCAGGCTGCCAGAAAGCAGGGCGTTGTGATCACCACAGAAATGGAAGTGTTCTTTGACTTATGCCCGTGCAAGATCTATGCAGTGACTGGCTCAGACGGAAAGACGACCACTACAACTTTGATCTCTGAATTTTTACAGGCTTCCGGTGTCACCGTTCATAAGGGCGGTAATATTGGCCGTGCCTTGCTCCCGATCATTGAACAGATTCAAGATAATGATGCCGCTGTTGTGGAACTCTCCAGTTTTCAGCTGCTCTCGATGCGACAATCGCCGGATGTTGCTGTCATCACCAACATTGCACCGAATCACTTGGATGTACACGGAACAATGGAAGAATATATTCAGGCAAAGACAAACTTGATTGCCCACCAGAATGCATTCTCGAAGACGATTTTAAATGCAGACAATGCGTTGACTTGGAATCTTGCACCAATGGTAAGAGGTATGTTAGTTGCATTCACTAGAAAAACTGTTCCGGCTTATGGTGCTTTTCTGCGGGAAGATGGTATGCTTTGCTATCAGAACGGCGATACTTGTACCCCAGTTGTTGCCGCTTCGGACATTCGGATTCCGGGCATCCACAACGTAGAAAATTATCTGGCTGCCATCAGTGCCGTTTGGGGTGAAGTTTCTACCGATGTCATTGTACAGGTTGCTAAGACCTTTGGCGGTGTGGAACACCGAATCGAATTTGTTCGGGAACGCAAGGGGGTAAAGTGGTATAATGACAGCATCGCAACCAGCCCGACCCGTGTTTTAGCCGGCTTGAATTCTTTCCAGACCAAATTGACGGTCATCATGGGCGGTTATGACAAGAAAATCCCGTTTGAACCAATGGCAGAAACTGTTTGTGACAAGGTAAAAACCGTAATCTTAATGGGCGTTACTGCTCCGAAAATTGAAGCAGCCATTCGTGGTGCGAAGAATTATCAGGAAGGACATCCGCAGCTCTTACACGTTGAAACCATGGAAGAAGCGGTTCAGACAGCAGACCAGATTACAAAACCAGGCGACATTGTAACACTTTCTCCAGCTTGTGCAAGCTTCGATAAGTATCCAAACTTTGAAGAACGTGGCTTGCATTATAAAAGACTGGTAAAGGAGCTGTCCGAATGAAGATAACCGCATTGCTGCGGAAACTGACTGCCATTCCTGGCGTTTCCGGTCGGGAAGCGGTCGTCAGTCAGCCGCTTTTAGAGTTATTGAAGGAATATTGTCCAGATGCTGCCCTTGTGCAGGGCAATATCATTGGAACATTTGGAAAACGGGAATCCGGAAGGCCACACGTTTTATTAGATGCTCACTTTGACCAAGTTGGCTTGATTGTCACCTATATTGATGAAAATGGTTTTCTGAAAGTTGGCAATTTGGGCGGTTTGGATTTACGATTGTTTCCAGCACAAACCGTTACTGTTCATGGAACGTCTGACATTCCAGGGGTTGTTTGTGCCATGCCACCGCACCTGCTCGCTGGAGATGCTGACGTAGCAGACATTACCGATATTTTGATTGATACCGGCTATTCCAAGGAAGAACTGGAAAAAATCGTTTCTTTGGGCGACATGATTTCTTTTGATGCACCATTTGAAGAACTCTGTGGTGACCGGATTTGCAGCCCGGCACTGGATGACCGCTGCGGCATTGCAGCTATTTTGTATGCACTTTCTCAGCTGGATGCAGAAACCTTGCCTTGCAGCGTAAGCGTGCTGTTCTCCGCTCAAGAAGAACTGGGCGAACGGGGTGCAAAAATTGCTGCCTATACCATTCAACCAGATATCGCATTGGCAGTTGATGTCAGCTTCGGAAGAGCCAACGAAGAAGCTCCGGAAAAATGCGGCAGTTTGGGCGGCGGTGCAATGATTGGCATTTCGCCTTCTCTCTCCGCTGAAGTCAGCCGTGATTTGAAGGACATTGCAGAAGCAGAACAGATTCCGTGGCAACCAGAAGTCATGGCTGGTACAACGGGAACAAATGCAGACCAATTTTCTGTTACCCGTGGCGGTGTAAAAGCCTGCACGATTTCCATTCCGCTGCGGTATATGCACACACCAGCAGAAGTCATTGCACTGTCCGATGTGACTGCAACGGGTGATTTGCTGGCAGCTTATTTGAGGGGGTGCAAGACATGCTGAACCATTTAGAATCTCTTTGCCGTCTTTGCGGTGCATCCGGACAGGAACATCCGGTTCAGGATTATCTCATCAAACAAATCAAACCGCTGGGACTTCCCTATCAGGTTGACCCTCTTGGCAACTTGATTGTAGAGAAAAAAGGCAAGCAGACCCCTCCCAAAAAATGGATGATTGGGGCACACATGGATGAAGTTGGCTTGATTGTCACCTATATCAATGAAAATGGTACAATGAAATTAGCACCCGTCGGTGGAATTGACCCTTCTGTTGTAATCGGCAGAGCCGTACAAGTTGGCGAACAGCGGATTCCGGGCGTGATTGGTGCAAAGCCGATTCACCTGCTCTCAAGAGAAGACCGCAAAAAAGCACCGTCTTTCTCCAATTTGTATTTGGACATTGGTGCAGCCAATCGGGAAGAAGCAGAACAATTCGTTCATCCGGGTACATATGCACATTTCCGTTCCGGCTATACGCTGCTTGGCGGTGGAAAACTGGTTCGCAGCAAGGCTCTGGATGACCGCATTGGCTGTGCCATTCTGTTGGATTTGTTGCAGAAAGATGTTCCATATGATTTTACTGCTGCATTTCATGTACAAGAAGAAATTGGACTGCGTGGTGCAAAAGCAGCTGCTTACACCATCAACCCAGACTTTGCATTGATTCTGGAAACAACCACTGCAGCCGATTTCTCTTCTGCACAGGGCGATGCAAAAGTTTGCCAGCTCGGAAAAGGTCCAGTTGTATCCTTTATGGATCGCAGCACATTATATGACCGTGAACTATATCGTTTGGCATTCTCACTCTGTAAAGAGGCAGGCATTCCCTGCCAGACCAAAACCCGCATTGCAGGCGGAAACGACAGCGGAGCGGTTCATGTCAGCCGGAACGGTGTTCGGACATTGGCAATTTCTGCACCATGCAGAAATCTACACTCCCCTTCTTGTGTTGCAAACTTGTCTGATATTCAGCACTGTGCAACACTGACTGCATTACTCTTACAACAGGCGGGATCCTTGTTATGATTACACAAATGCAAAACCTTACAGATGCAGAACATGCCATCTTAAATCAAACTTGGCGTGGCAAGAAAATCCTCTCATATTTACAGGCATACGGATTTGACTATGAATTTTGTCGGAGTTTTCGCCTGACAGAGGGAGAGAAAACCGGCTGGATGCTGTTGTTTAATGCAACTTTACTGATTTGTGCAGAGCAACCCGTTGCACTTGAAGAAACGAAAACATTTGTAGAGATGCACTTACCATTCCGCATCGAATGCCCGGCAAGTTTTCTTCCAACGCTGGCAACCCTGCCAAATTATCAGAAATTGCGGAGAACGATGTTTGTTTTAACACCGCAGCCAGTTTCAGAAGAATTTCAGCCGGAAGCGGTACAGAAACAGCCTGATTTGACAGCGGTTTACCAAATATTACACGATGGATTTCCCAACTTGCTTTCCTATCCGCTCTGGCTGACGGATACCTCCCATCGTTGCCGACATGGTATCAGTCAAGTGCTGACTTATCGGGATAGCACAACTGTTACTATTTTGTTCGACATTGAAAATCATGTTCTGGTGGGACAAGTTGCAACTTGTGCGGCTGCTCGTGGCAGCGGATACGCCAGAGATTTTCTGCACTGGCTGGCAAACCAGCTGCAACAACAGGGAAAATATGCTGTTTTGTATGCGTTGGATATTCGCGTCAGCTTTTACCAGGAAATCGGATTTGAAGCTGCGGACACCGAATGGGTCTTAGAACGTTCGGACATTGAAAAAGAGGACGTTACGAAAGGAGCTTTGCAATAAGCAAAATGATGAAAGAAATACAATCTTTTTTTGAAATTGACGACCACCTTTGTGCGTTAGCAGAACAGGCAGAAGAACGCTGCAAACCTGTTTTTGCTGCGATTGACCAGCGAGCTGCTTATAACGGTGCGAAAGTACTAAAGGCATTTCAAAATAATCGAGTGAGTGAACCTTGTTTTTATGGCAGCACTGGCTATGGATACGGCGATCAGGGCAGAGAAGTTTTAGATAAAGTTGTCGCAGAAGCATTCGGTGCAGAAGATGCTTTGGTTCGGCACAATTTTGTTTCTGGAACACACGCTCTGACGGTTGCTCTGTTCGGTGTTCTGCGGACAGGGGATAAAATGGTTTCCATCACAGGCAGACCTTATGATACCTTGGAAGGTGTCATTGGATTGACTGGAAACAAGGGCGATGGTTCGCTGATGGATTACGGCGTAACTTATGACGAAGTTCCACTGCTGGAAGATGGCACACCGAATTATGATGCAATCCCAGAAGCGGTTCGGGGTGCAAAAATCGCCTACATTCAGCGTTCCAGAGGCTATGCACTGCGTCCGGCATTTACGCTTGCACAGATTGAAAAGATGGCACAGCTGGCACGCAGCAGCAATCCGGATATCATTGTCATGGTGGATAACTGCTATGGCGAATTTACCGATACTTCCGAGCCGGTTCAGCATGGTGCAGATTTAATGATCGGTTCGATGATTAAAAATGTCGGTGGTGGAATCGCTCGAACAGGTGGATACATTGCCGGCAGAAAAGACTTGGTAGAACTCTGCTCTTATCGGTTGACTTGTGTCGGCATGGGAAAAGAAGTCGGCTGCACGTTGGATATGAATCGGGAATTGTTCCTTGGATTCTTCCACGCTCCCGATATCACCGCCAGTGCACTGAAAACAGCAGCATTTGCCGCTTCCCTCTTTGAACTGCTGGGATTTGCATGCTATCCTCGCTACGATGAGCCACGCAACGACATTGTAGAAGCCATCTGCTTAGGCGATGAAGCCCATCTGACTGCATTTTGTCAGGGCATTCAGGCAGGTTCTCCGGTGGATTCCTTTGTTGTGCCGGAAGCTTGGGATATGCCGGGCTATACCAGCAAGGTCATCATGGCAGCTGGTGCGTTCACATTGGGTGCATCCATCGAACTTTCCGCTGATGCTCCAATTCGAGAACCGTTTGCAGTTTGGATGCAGGGCGGCATTACAGAAACCAGCGGAAAAATCGGTGTTCTGCTTGCTGCACAGAAAATGCTGGAAAATCAATTACTCCCAACGCTGCAATGCTAACAAAACCGTAAAAAAGAAGCACCATTCGTGACAAAACGGATACAATTTCAAAAAATTCGATTGCAATTTTGATTTTTTCGTTGACATTGCAAGGAAGGAATGCTACAATAAACCTGTAACAAGAGAATCTATCACTTAGGAGGTGCAGCGTTGAACGAGGAAAAATTATGTTATGGCTGTATGCAGCGAACCGTTTTTACCAACGGAATCTGTTCCAACTGCGGATATTATGAAAATACCAAGACAGATCCCCTGTTTTTAAAACCCGGGACGCAGCTGCACAGCCGTTATCTGGTCGGAACTGCAATCTCTATGAACGGAGAGGGCATTACTTACCTCGCTTATGATTACCCCAATTCCTGCCGGGTATTGCTGCGGGAATATATGCCGCATGGCTTTTGCAGCCGTGTTGCAGATTCTTCCGTCATTCGGGTGCAGCAGAATTGCTTGCCGCAGTATAAAGTCCTGATGGAAGAGTTTACAGAACTGCATAAATCCATCGCCCAGCTGCGAGGACAAATTCACGTCAATCCGGTAACGGATTTATTTACAGAGAATAACACCACTTATGTGGTGATGGAATTTATAGAAGGCATCAGCTTTGTGGATTACCTCAAAGAAAACGCCGGTGAACTGACATGGGCACAGTTTTCCAGAATGTTACCGCCGTTTTTGACTTCTTTAAGCCTGCTCCACAATGTAGGTGTGGTACATCGTGCCATCAGTCCGGAAACCATTTTTGTCACCGATAAAAATGAATTATATTTGACGGACTTTTCAATCTCAGCCGTTCGGACAGCTAACACAGAGTTGGAATGCGAAGTTTACAGCGGTTATGCAGCTCCGGAACAATACTCCGCCAGCAACCGTCAGGGAACTTGGACGGATGTCTATGCAGTTTGTGCGGTGCTATATCGTGTACTGACCGGAACAATGCCGACCAGTGCCATCAGCCGTATGGAAAATGACAACCTGACCGCACCAACCCTGCTGAACCCCAACATTCCACGACATGTTTCCAATGTTATCATGCATGGATTGAGTTTGGTTAGTAACGACCGGATTCAAACCATTACGGATTTGGTGACACAATTATTTGATGATACGGCTGATGACCATTTTCAACAGCAAAATACAACGGTATTCCAAAACCAGCAAACACCACCTATTTACACGACGGAACACTATGACATTCCCAATGTAAACGGAAATCTCGGTTATACTGCGAACTATGCAACGCAAAATACTGGTTATGTTCCGCAGCAGGATTATGCAGAACAGCCGCAGGAATATACGGATGATTATGCGTATGATGATTATCACACTGCTGATTATGGCAAACAGGACTACGGCAAACAAAGCTATCAAAAAGAGGATGCCGCAAACACGGAAGCAGAGAGCGTCGCTGACCGCATGCGATTGCCGCTGATTATTGGTGTTTTGCTGCTGGTCATTCTGCTGATTGCAGTGGTGCTGTTTATTCGTGGAAATCTGAGTTCCGATGACAGCAGCAATTCCACTGCAAAAGTTACAACAGTTGCAACTGCAGAAAATTCTTCTCAGCCGGAAACCAATGCGAATTCCAATGCGAACAGCGTTATGCCGATGCTGATTGGGAAAAATTATGAAAATCAGGCAAAACAATATCAGGATTGGATTCGATTCCAAGTAGAAGAAGTTTATAGTGACCAGTATGAAGCCGGTATTATCGTTTGGCAGGAATACGAAGAAGGCACTTATTTCGATTCCAGCGAACCGGTAAAAATCAAAGTCAGCAAAGGTTCAGCAAACATTGACTTGCCGGATTGGAAAGGAAAGTCATTGGATGCTTATTTGCAGGAACTGAATGAATTGGGTGTAAAGTATACCACACAAGGGGAAGAAAACCACAGTGTCACCAATGGTTATGTTACCCGAATCAGTCAGCTGCCAGGCGTTAAGTATAATCTGGAAGAAGGTGCGGAAATCACGGTTTACTATGCAGATAATCCGATAGAAACCGAAGCTCCGACAGAAGCTCCTACAGAAGCTCCGCAAACGGAAGCTCCGACGGAAGCACCACAAACAGAAGCTCCGACGGAAGCTCCTGCAACAGAACCCGAACCAGATTCCCCAATTGATGGAAATATTCATTTTATTTATTGATTTTGAGGAAAAATCAAACAATTTTCTTCATTTCGAAAGTTTCCGAAAAAGCACTTGACAAACGGGTTTGCCCGTGCTATACTGTCATTAGTAACTCATCAAGCTTCAGGGTACTGTGTAATTCAGAATCGGTGGTAAAGTCCATGAGCTGCGTCAGCAGTTGATTCGGTGAAATTCCGAAACCGACGGTATAGTCCGGATGAAAGAAGAACGATGCGTTTGTAAGATTGGCAATTGTCATTACAAAATGTGCACCATTCCAACGCCCTGTTGCAGTTTTTGCAGCAGGGCGTTTTCGTATCCTGAACCTTCATGTCAAGGAGGGATATTTTTTGACTGAACACACTTTTTATATGCAGCGTGCAATTGCACTGGCGAAGCGTGGCTGTGGAAAAACAAACCCAAATCCAATGGTTGGAGCGGTCATTGTAAAAGGCCATCGCATCATTGGAGAGGGCTGGCACGTTCAATATGGTGCTTTGCATGCAGAGCGACACGCTCTTGCAAACTGCACAGAATCGCCAGAAGGTGCAACGTTGTATGTCACGTTAGAGCCATGCTGCCATTACGGCAAGCAGCCACCCTGCACCGAAGCAGTCATACAGAGCGGGATTAAAACTGTTTATGTTGGCTCTCGTGACCCAAATCCATTAGTTGCCGGAAAGGGCATTCAGCAGCTTCGTGATGCTGGAATTACCGTATATACGGATTTCTTGCGAAAAGAATGCGATGCCATCAATCCGATTTTTTTCCACTATATCACAACGAAACGCCCCTATTGTATTGTAAAATATGCCATGACAATGGATGGAGCTATTGCCTGCGGAAACGGTGCTTCTAAATGGGTCACCGGAGAACTTGCCCGAAAGGATGTTCAACAGACCCGAAAAGCAGTTGCTGCAATTCTGGTTGGGATTCAAACCGTATTAGCAGATGACCCGTTGCTGACTTGTCGCATAGATCCTGCTTGCAATCCAGTACGAATTGTCTGTGATTCCCATTTACGGATTCCGCTGACTTCCAAACTCGTACAGACTGCAAAAGATGTTCCGTTGATTGTAATGACTTGTTCCGATGACCAAGAACAGATTCAGGCATTGCAGCAGAAAAATGTAACCGTCTGCGTGTTACCAGCAGACGAAACCGGACGACCTGCTTTTTCAGCAATCCTGCAAAAAATCGGTGCATTGAAATTGGACAGCGTGCTGATTGAAGGCGGTGCTTCTATTCATGCATCTGCACTCAAGACCGGATTGGTACAGCAAGTTCAGGTTTATCTTGCACCAAAATGTTTCGGTGGTGATGGACTTTCTCCAATTGCTTCGCTTGGCGTAACAGACCCTATGCAGGCAATTTCATTCTCTGCACCAACTGTTACACCGTTAGGGCAGGATATTCGACTAGATTATTTTGCAAAATAAGGAGGGGCAGATTTGTTTACAGGAATTATTGAAGAAATGGGAACGGTACGACGTTTAGACCGCACACCGATTTCCTGTCGGCTGACCATTGCAGCAACCCTTGTTTTGCAAGGAACGCAGATTGGCGACAGCATCGCTGTAAATGGTGTTTGTCTGACCGTTACAGACTTGCAGAAAGATGCATTTACAGCGGATGTCATGCCGGAAACTTTACGCCGCAGTAGTCTTGGCATTTTACGTAGTGGCAGTTCCGTCAACTTGGAACGTGCAATGGTTGCAAATGGTCGATTCGGCGGTCACATTGTCAGCGGTCACATTGATGGAACGGGAACGATTGCCAGCAAAGTACCGGAGGGAAATGCTCAGATTGTCACCATTTCCGCTGTCCCGAATTTGTTGCGTTATATTGTGGAAAAGGGGTCGATTGCCATTGACGGCATCAGCCTGACGGTGGCAAGTGTTACAAAAAGTAGCTTTTCCGTGAGCCTGATTCCCCACACGGGAGCTTGTACGACACTGCTTTCCAAACGTCCGGGAGATCCTGTTAATCTGGAAACCGACGTCATCGGAAAGTATGTGGAAAAGCTAATGCAGCCCACCACTCCCCCACTAACTGCATCCATGTTACAGAAATATGGATTTTAAATCACAATCAAGAAAGGGTGTACCTTTATGAACTATCATACCATTGAAGAAGCTTTGGACGCACTGCGTGCCGGAAAATGTATTCTGGTTACCGATGACCCAGATCGGGAAAACGAAGGCGATTTGATTTGTGCCGGACAATTTGCCACCACGGAAAATGTCAACCTCATGGCATCTGCTGCAAAGGGTTTGATTTGTATGCCAATGAGTGCCGCAAATGTGGAACGGTTGGGTTTATCGCAAATGGTACAGCATAATACTGACAACCATGAAACGGCTTTTACTGTTTCCATTGACCATGTGGATACGACTACGGGTATTTCTGCTGTAGAACGTGGATTGACTGCACGGATGGCAGCTGATCAGAACTCTTGCCCAGCAGACTTTCGCCGACCGGGGCATATGTTTCCGCTGACAGCAAAAGCAGGCGGTGTTCTGGAACGAAACGGTCATACGGAAGCTACTGTTGATTTGCTGCGGCTGGCAGGCTTGACGCAAGTTGGTCTTTGCTGCGAAATCATGGCAGAGGATGGCACTATGATGCGTGGGGAACAGCTGATGGCGTTCGCAAAAGAACACGACCTTGTTTTCATCACCATTCGGGAGTTGCAGCGTTACCGCAGACAGCATGACCAGTTTGTACAAGAAGTGGCAGATGCTCACCTGCCGACTGCTTACGGCGATTTCCAGATTCATGGTTTCCGTAACACCATCAACGGCGAAGAACACGTTGCTTTAGTCATGGGCGATGTTGCAGACGGAAATCCGGTACTCTGTCGGGTGCATTCTGAATGCTTGACGGGGGATGTCTTTGGTTCTTGCCGCTGCGACTGCGGCGAACAGCTCCAGAAAGCCTTACAGTGTATCCAAAAAGAAGGCAGAGGCATTCTCGTATATCTCCGTCAGGAAGGCAGAGGCATCGGTTTGCTGAACAAAATCAAGGCATATAAGCTACAGGAAGAGGGACTGGATACCGTAGAAGCCAACATTCAGTTGGGATTCGCTCCAGATTTGCGGGATTACAGCGTTGGTGCACAGATTCTGAAAGAATTGGGAGCAACCAAACTCCGCCTGATGACCAATAATCCGGAAAAACTCACCGACCTCTCTGAATATGGTATCACCATCACAGAACGAGTTCCACTGGATATTCCGGAAAAGCCGGAGAATATCCGTTATCTACAGACCAAGCAATTTAAAATGGGACACTATCTGCACTTCCGGACTTGTGGAAACAGCATCCAGAAGCCAAAGGCAGATTGAATTTAAAAAACAGAAAGGAACGAATCACTATGAAAAAAATAGAAGGTATGTATGAGGGCGAAGGCTTAAAGGTTGCTATTGTTGCTTCTCGATTCAACGAATTTATCACCACAAAGCTGGTCGGCGGTGCAGAAGATTGCCTGCTGCGGCACGGCGTAAATGCAGACGATATTGCTCTTGCATGGGTACCGGGTGCATTTGAAATTCCACTGATTGCAAAGAAATTGGCAGATTCCAAGAAATATGACGCTGTCATCTGCGTTGGTGCAGTCATTCGTGGTGCAACCAGCCACTATGACTATGTTTGTGCAGAAGTTTCCAAGGGTATTGCTCAGGTTGGCTTGCAGGCAGAAATTCCGGTACTGTTCGGTGTTCTGACAACCGACACCATCGAACAGGCAATTGAACGGGCTGGCACAAAGGCTGGTAACAAGGGCTATGATTGTGCAATGAGTGCACTGGAAATGGCAAACCTGCTGAAGCAGCTTTAAAAAAATATCCACAAACCAAAACGGGAAAAGCTGCTTGACATCAAGCAGCTTTTTCTAACCAGATTAGAGCATGTTGACACTAAGATCAAAATATGATATAATAAATACATGAATATCACAAAAGCACAGTACGCAAGAATCGAAAAGTATTTTCCGGTTCAGCGTGGGAATGTAAAAATCGACAATTACACATTTATCAACGCTATCTTGTATATTGCCGAAAATGGGTGCAAGTGGAGGGCACTTCCAGAGAAATACGGCAAATGGAATAGCATTTACCAAAGATTTAAAAGATGGTGTGAAAATGGCGTAATACAGCGTATTTTTAATGCGCTGCAGCAGGAAAAAATTATTGCGATCAAAGTAGAAGTGCTGGCTTTGGACAGTACCTCTTGTAAATTGCACCCTGACGCACATGGCGCTTTAAAAAACACGGACAACAATGTATCGGGAAATCAAAGGGTGGATGGAATACCAAGCTTCACGTGGTATCCGCAAATGACAAGGTCATTGTTGAAATGCACTTATCCGGTGGAAACTGTCACGATGCCCCACAAGGAAGAATCTCAATTGAAAACATAGGAGATAGCTATTCGGGAATTCCGTATTTAATGGATAGAGCTTATGAGGGTGATAAAACAAGAGAACTCTGCCAGTCTTTCGGCCACAAACCGGTTGTCCCACCAAAGAAAAATCGCATAAATCCGTGGGAATATGACCATGAACTATATAAGCGAAGGAATATTATCGAAAGACTGTTTCGATGGCTAAAAGCGTTTCGCAGAGTGTGTACAAGATATGATAAACTTGATGTTATCTTTCTGTCATTCGTTCAAATCGCATGCATCTTCACATGGCTAAAATAGTGTCAACAGGCTCTAGAATAGAGGAATAGGAAGTATGAAAAAATTATTGTTTTTTGACATTGACGGAACATTGGTAGACGATGATGGCAGTATCCCAGCATCCACCATTCAAGCAATTGCTTCCGCACAGAAAGCCGGGCATTTGACTTTCATCAACACCGGCAGAACGTGGGGCAATGTTGACCCGGAATTGCGAGCAATTGGCTTTGATGGGTTTATCTGTGGCTGTGGAACAGAAATCATTTATCGCAACCAAGTTTTGTTCCATCAGCAAGTGAAGACAGAACTTTGTGCATCCATACGGGAACTTGTCCGCAGTTGCAACGCAACACCGCTCTATGAACGCAGTGACACAATGTTCTATGATCCAACTATGCCAACACCGCCTGCATTCTGCGACCTGATGAAAATCTATGAACGAAAACAAAAAGACGTGCAGGACTTGACTGACCATGCTGACTTTGGTTTTGACAAATTTGTCATTTGGTACGATGAACAGACAGACTTGAAAAAGTTTCAAGATGGCATTGCTGCGGATTTTGATTTTATTGACCGAGAAAATGGTTTTGCAGAAATGGTGCCAAAGAATTGTTCTAAGGCAACTGGCATGCAACAGTTGGTTGATTATTTGCAGATGGATATGAAAGATACCATTGCATTCGGGGACAGCCTGAATGATTTGCCTATGATGCAAGCAGCAAATATTGCAGTTGGAATGGGAAATGGTACTTCCCTGCATCCTTATGTGACATTCATCACAAAAGATATTAAAGAAAATGGCATCTATGAAGCAATGAAACAACTGAATTTGCTTTCTTTATCGCAAATCTGACGGGCATCAACAAAAAAATCAAAAAAGATGCGGCTTTTTCAAAAAATCGCTTGACAATTTTGGAGAATCATGCTATAATAATATTCGTTGGTTGACGAGAGAACAAAAACAAAATATTCGAGTAGAAAACATTTTGTAATTGAAGTGATTCGTTTCCACACAGAAAGATGTAGCATGATTGCTGTTATAGCTCAGTTGGTAGAGCACTTCCTTGGTAAGGAAGAGGTCACCAGTTCGAATCTGGTTAACAGCTCCAAAAAGCACGGTACAGTTTTTTGTACCGTGCTTTTTTGTTACTTTACTTCAAAAATGCGGATGTTTTCTGCTGGCAGCGTCACTTCCCCTAAAATTGCTTCTTTAATCGCTGCCGCCTGTGCACTGTCTAACCCCTCTGTTTTTACAACGACCTTTGCACTGTCCCCGTCCAAATACACAATGCAATCTGCATAGCCCTGCGACTTGATTAACGATTCAATATTGCTTTCGCTCTCAATCAGCTTGGAAGTTTCAACGGCTGCGATTGCATCGGTGACCAATTCATCTTCTGTGCGGTCACCGCCGCCCATAATGGATTGCAGCGTTGCAACCGCTTCATCTCGGCTGGATGTCCGTTCTAATCGAGCCTGTGCAAAATAATCATCTGCATTGAGCTGCTCCATAGCAGCTGCTCCTGCCTCTGTATCGGGTTGAAACGATGCAGGGGCATTTTCTTGTACAGTCGTTGTTTCTTCCTGTGCAGCGTCTGTTGCCACCTCTGTGGCTTTGGCTGCTTTGGCGTTGACAAACTCTGTTTCTCCATAAGTATGCACACCGCTTTCCGCAGTGGTCAAATTGCGGTCATCTTTGGACATGCTGTAATTGACATATACGGCAACGGCTAACATCAAAGTCAGACAAGAAAGAATCACCTGCTTTTTTCCGATAATCAATGTTGGCTTTTTCATCTCAAATACCTTCCTTTTCTTGAATTGCGGCTATCGCCGTTTTGCAACATAAATCTGATTATTTTTAATTTGCAAGGTAGCTGCTGCCACCTGATAAACTTGTTCTTTTACAACGGCATTTTCTCCCCCATCGCAGACAATTACCACGCCTTGAATCTCTGGATATCGAATGGACTGCATCAGAGCGTGTTCCGATGTTCCATTCCCAATCAAAACATAATCTTGTTTCTGTTCTACTCGGTCGGAAGAATCCGAACGGCTTTCATCTTTCGCATACTGATAAATAGACGTGCTGCGAAGGGTAATCATCACATCGCAAGTTCCAACGCCCTGAATGGTGGAAAGGGTCTGTTCTAACTGCTCTTCCAGCTCTGTACAATAGGCAGCGGCAGCCAAAACAGAATCCTCGGAGGAATGATTGGTTTGCTGCGTGTCTGTTTCTTTCGGCTTGGAGAAACACGAGGAGGCAAGAATACAAAGCATCCCCAACAACCCCAGTACAACCACGCCTTGTACGGCTTTTTCACTCTTCAGCCGTGCTTGTAGCTGCTTCCACAATCAAATGCACTTCCTCTCCCAAATCGGCTTGCAGCAACTGTTTCGCAGCACCCGGTGCATCACAGACCACATGCACACTACTAATATCTATGCGTTGCTCTTCTGAAATATGTGCACATACGGTCAAATCTGTTACTACAATTCCATGTGTTTCTAACGATACTTGCAAATTCTGTTCTAGATTCTGTTCAATCTGTGTTGTCAGTTGTTCCTGCACCTGTTCTGTAATGCTGGATTCTTCTTCCACAGACTGCGGTTCTAAAAAATTCCAGTCTGGTTGAATCTCTGAAATTCCCTGCATCAACGGAATCAAAATGCTGAACAACATCATTCCAGCTGTCAGCAGTCGCAATTGCCGGTCAAATTTTTCGTTCGGTCGTAAGAGCTGTAACATCCCCGTTACCATACTCATCACACAGGCAGCCAATACTGCCGCTTGTAGGCGTTCCATTATAGATTCGGTCGGCTAATCAGCAGCAATAATGCCACTGTCACCAAAAACAATACCGCAAAACAAGTTAAAATCGCAAACAACATGGAAAGCACCTGCTCCGCCCCCTTTAAGAATCGTGAAACTTGCGAAACAGAGAATAAATCTGCACATGCCACGGCAAGTTTCAATACCAACCGATATAATACCACCCGCAGTAAAATCGGCAAGAAAATCAATAATAAAACCACAATCCCAATCGCACCCGTTGTACTTTTTAATACCTGTAAGCTGCCCAACACCGTTGCATATGCATCAGAAACCGCACCACCTACAATTGGAACAAAGTTGGAAACGACATATTTTGTGGTTTTGGTGGTCAAACCATCTGCTGCACTGCTGACAATGCTTTGAATCGAAATCACCCCAATAAAAACAGACATCAAAAAGCCCAAACTCCATGTGACAATGGTTTTGTTGAATTGCAGCAATCCGTCCAATGTGTGTTCTGCATAGACTGCGTTTGCAATGGCAATGGCAAAACTCATGCTCAAAAATGGCAAGAGAATATGGTCTAGGATTTGTAAAATGCTGTTGGTTAAAAATAGCGAACTGGTTTGATAGATTGCAGCACTGCCAAATTGTCCGGTTGCCGTCATGAACATAGAAAATACCGGCGTGAATAGTGTCATAAAGTCGGTGCACTGAGATAAAATCGCTTTTCCCTGTGAAAAACAATCGCAAAGCTCTTTGGAACAGGCAGATACTGCCCCCATCACTCCCATCATTTCACAAATACCTGCATTTTTTCCATGCTGTACCGCATGCAGCAACGCAGAACAGAGAATCACTGCTAAAAATAACAATAATAATCGTATTGGAGCAGTGATTTCCTTTTGAATGCCATCCAGCACAGTTTTAAAAATACTTCCTACAGAAAATTGTTGCAGTTCTTCTGGATGTTCCATGGAAATTCCATAGGATTCTAACTGTTCCTGTAAATCAGGGTCTAATTGCTCTACCCAATCAACCGTTCCACTTTCAAACAGTTCTATTGCTTGTACGGGAACGAACAGCCACCTGCAAAGCAAACTAATTGCAAATAGAATAACAATTACCATCATAGATGTTTTTTTGCTCATTGCAGTACTCCCGTCATCAATTCCAGCAACGATTTTGCCATTGGCAAAAACAAAATCAATAGTGTAACTCTCCCCCACAATTCCGCCACCGATGCCATCGCTGTTTCTCCGGTATCCCGGCAAAGGTCAGCTGCAATGCTGGTCAAATAACAGATGCCAATGGATTTCCAGAGCAGTTCCAAATACTGCACGTCCAGCTCTGTTTTTAAAAACAATGCTTGAATTTGCTCTGCAATGGGAGAAAGATAGGCACAAATCGAAAGCAGCACCAGAACACAAACACCAATCGAACAAAACAACGCCTGCTCTTTACAATATTGTTTCAACAGACAAGCCAGCACCGCCCCAATGATGCAAACGGCAGCCGTCATTCCAGTTTCGGCAATCATAAGCCAAACACCGACTTGACTGTTTCAAACAGTCCACCAATTTCCTGTACAATGATGACCAATACCACAATCAAACCAGCCAAGGTCGTCATCATTGCTTGCTCTTCCCGTTCCGCACGTTTCAATACCAGATTTAAGACTGCAACAATGATGCCCGTTCCAGCAATTTTAAAAATCAGGTCTATGTCCATCTTTGCTTCCTCTTTTTTCTCAACAGAGCAGAATTGCCACTGCCATTCCTGCCAGCAGTCCCATACTCTGATACAATCGGATTTTCTTTCGGCTGGTTTCTCGTTGTTCGGCTTCCATCTGTTGCATACGGCTGCGGTATCGCTCTAAAATTTCTTTTTGCGTGTATAAATCGCTGATACCCAATTCTTCCCCCAGTTCACAGAGCATCTGCCGACTATCTGGAGAAAGTTCCTTATCCGCCTGCACACTGGTTTTCCATGCCTCTGTAAAAGAAACTTGCTGCATCGCAATGAGTGTATTGGATAAAAAAGAAAAAGTCTGATAGGTTTCTTGTTCTGATAGCTGCTGAAATAATTCTTGTAACGTCCCTCCATGACACCACATCCGAATTTCTAATTCGTGCAGAAATGCTGCTAGGTGAACCAGCTGTTCTTGCTTTTGGCGAACACGATTCGCTGCAAGAAAACCGCAAATACCACCGCAAAGCACCAGACAAAGCAATCCAATCCCCTTTAACATGCTGCCACCCGCTGTATTTTCTGAATGCTGCCCTGCTGCAATAAAACCAGATATTCAAATACACCTGCCTCTAACAGTGTCCGCAATGCGGTTCGGCGGTATAAGTCTTGTTCATTGGCAGCGTGTGCCGTCGCAAGAATCTGAACACCACAGCCATATACCTGCATCAAAGCAGCAGCATCTTCTGCTGTACTGATTTCATCGCAGACAAGTCCATCTGGTGCCATGACACGCAACGCCATCACCGCACCCTCTGCTCGTGGAAAACCATCGTAGACATCTGTATGCAGCCCGATTTCATATTGTGGTACGCTGTTCTGAACGGCTGCCAGTTCTCCACGGCTGTCGATGATACAGAGGCGGTAAGTCTGTCCTAGAATCCGGCACAAATCCCGCAACATAGTTGTTTTCCCAGAACCAACCGTTCCAGCCAGCAAAATGCTGGTCAATCGCTGCGAACAGAGCTTTGCTGCCAGCTCCTTGGCACAGTCTTTCACTTGTCGTGCAAGGCGAATATTCAATCCACTGATGTTTCGCATCTGGACATACTGCCCATCTCGGAAAACAGCCGTTCCGCAAATACCAATTCGATTTCCCCCTTGAATGGTCACATAGCCCTCTGCAATTTCTCGTTGATACCGATAGACCGAATATTCACAAGCTGCATGAAAGATTGCATCTAACTGTTCTCGCTTCAGAAAAACAGCATCTGTCCAACGGTCATTACAAGTTCCATCTACATGCAGAAATCGTTCCGCTTGTCCACGATGGATTGCAATCGGTCTTCCAACTCGCAGCCGGATTTCTTGCATTCGTTCCCATTCTGAAACAGGGATTCGCTGAAAAATCTGCCGCAACTCTGGTGGAAAACAAGAAAGAATTGCCTGTCGCATCTGTTCAACCTCCTTTGTGTTTGTCCTTTGCTGTATCCTATGCGGACAGGCAAAAAAAAAGAACCGGACTGCAAGTTTTGCAATCCGGTTCAGGGATAAAGAGATTGTTATCGCAAAATTATTCTGCTTCTTCCTGATTCCGACGAGCCAGCAGAGCCTTGATTTTCTGGTTGGAATCGATGACGTTTCCAATCGAAGCATCATGGTTCAATGCGGCAATAAAGAAGGAAATATACTTCGAGCAGTCTACTTCGTGGAACCATTCTCTGGAGAGCAGTTCCTTTGTCCGGTAGGTCAGGTTTGTGCCGAATACAGCGTCAATATATCCGTTTGCATATGCATCGTCAAACTTCTGCAAGCCATTTACAAACAGACCATAAGTTGCATAGCAGAATACCCGGCGAGCGTTCCGCTTCTTCAGTGCATAAGCGATATCCAACATGGATTCCCCAGAGGAAATAATGTCATCGGCAATAAAGACATCCTTGCCTTCTACAGAGTTGCCCAGATATTCATGTGCAACAATCGGGTTTCTACCATTGACAATGATGGAATAATCCCGACGCTTATAGAACATTCCCATCGGAACACCCAGCATAGAAGCATAATACATATTCCGGTTCAGTGCACCTTCGTCCGGGCTGATTACCATGAATTCATCCGGTGTTGTCCGCAGGTGCGGAATGTCGTGGAACATTGCCTTCAATACCTGATAAGACGGTACGACATTGTCGAAGCCCATCAGCGGAATGGCATTGCAAACTCTCGGGTCATGTGCATCAAATGTAATGATATTGGAAACACCCATCTGTTCCAGTTCCTGCAATGCACAAGCACAGTCCAGAGATTCTCTGTAGTTTCTCCGATGCTGTCTACCGCCGTAGAGAATCGGCATGATGACATTGACACGGTGTGCTTTACCGCTGGCAGCCTGAATGATTCGCTTTAAATCCTGATAATGATCATCCGGGGACATCACATTCATTCTGTCAAACATCTGATATTCGCAGCTATAGTTGCCAACGTCAATCAAAATAAACAAATCTCTGCCTCGAATGGTGGACTTGATCAAGCCCTTTCCATCTCCGGAAGAAAACCGTGGGCATTCGCAGGCAATCAAAAATGTGTCTACGTCATAGCCGCCTTTTCTTGCCCATTCAACCAGATAAGAATCAATTTTCTTTCCGAGTTCCTCTGTTCCCCGCATAGCGATCAAGCCCAACGGTGCAACATTGGTTTCGTGATTGAACAGAATGTCCGATGCTGATGATGATGCTGTTACCATTTTTTTACTCCTTTTTGCTTTTCTGCATGGCATATTTTCACCTGCAATTACTTGCAGAATGTTTCAATATAATTGTCAATATCCTTTGCGATAATTTCCTTTGCAGCCTTTGCATTTTGAATCTCATCGACCGCAGTAGACTTGTGTTCCAGTTCCTTGTATACCTTAAAGAAATGTACCATTTCTTCAAAGATGTGGCTGGGCAGCTCGTCAATATCCACATAGGTATTATAAGTCGGGTCGCTGCATGGAATGGCAATGATTTTGTCATCATGCCGACCGTTGTCAATCATGCGAATGACACCAATTGGATAACAGCGTACCAACGTCATGGGATAGATATTCTGCGAACAGAGTACGAGAACATCCAACGGGTCGCCGTCATCGGCATAGGTTCTTGGAATAAATCCATAGTTTGCCGGATAATGTGTGGACGTGTATAGAATCCGATCCATTTCGAGAACACCGGTTTCCTTGTTCAGTTCATACTTCACCTTGCTGTTTTTCGGGATTTCAATGACCGCAATAAATTCTTCTGTAGTAATCTGCTTGGGGTTGATATCATGCCAAATATTCATATTTTGTCACGCTCCTTGTACCTTCAAAATTCCGTTATCGAACACAAACCGAATGCTTCTCTTTTAAGTATACCTATGATTACGCGTTTTGTCAATAGAAATAGCCATTTTTCTGGTGATAAATTCTTTATGAATGCAATGTGACACACTTTCTTTATCCACTTTTTACAAAAATCATTCAACAACACAGAAAAATTACAAGCCTTGTTCTGTTCCTGGTTCAGATGGTGGAAACAACATCCGCTTCAATACCACCAAATCCAAAACATCCAGTTTTTCATCCGGCTGACAATCCGCTTGCTGTATATTGATTTCAAAACCATCTGTTTTCCGAATCAGATATTTTTGCAGCAAAACGACATCCAACAAATCTACAGATGCATCGCCGTTGACATCGCCCATTTTTACGGATGACAAAACATCGGTAACATTGCAAATGGACAGCGTTTTTTTCGTTCCGGACGGGGCGGTGATTTCGACAGTATAAGAACCGATGGTATCCGCTGTTGCATCAGAAATCATATAACTGGATGCAGTTGCATCTGGAATTGCAACATCATCATGATACCACTGATAGGTTGCCCCCGTCAAGGTGGTGACTGTGGAAAGCGAAATGGATTCGTCTTCTTTCAGCACCATCGAACGGCATGCATTATAAGTCGGAAATGTACTGGTTACAACATAAGGGCGGTCTATCTCCTGATCTGAGGTCTTTTTCCAGCCATCAACAGAACTGTCCTGAATGGTAACACGGACACTGGTCAATTCTGTGCCTGGTGCAAGTTCCAAAACAGAAAACGGAATCTTCCATTCTACGCAATTTCCATCATACTTGCAAATAGTTCCTGCATAAGAGCCCTGATTGAAATATACATATCCATTTCTCATGTGGTACATCCAATATTTTTTGTTTTCTGTCGGGTTTTCCGGATCGGCATGGATCACTTGCAGGTTATAGACTGGGGAAACGACTTCATCCATCGGCATTTCTGCCATGACATATAAATATTGGTCGTCATTTGTAAGATACAAGTTCGAGTTGTCCTCAGTATGATACAGGGCATCTTCTCGCCACTCTGCTGCTCCAGAACGCTTGCCATCCGTGGAAACGACTTCTTTTCTGGTATAACGAGAACCATCTGAAATCGTCGGTGTTTCTGTAACCTGATAAAAATCATGCTGTGTCAGTTGTTCTGCATCGGTTGCCGCTGTTACAGCAACCGTTCCGATTCGGTTCGCACCCAGCATGCCATCCCAAACATCTGCATTGGCAAAGTGTACTGTCCGCAGCGTGCTATCTGGAATATCCTGATTGCCAATAGAAAGCCGCAAATAAACATTCCAGTTTCCTGCTTCCAAATCACCTGGCAGCTGAATGGTCAACGGAATGTCTGTTGTCGTACAGGAAAGCCAAGTAGTCGGGTCTATATCAACGGTTGTTTGAATATAATTCCCGTCTTTCTCCAGTAACACTTCTGCTTTCATCTTCCGAATCGGATTTGCAAAGCCGGTATTTTCAATGGAAAGTTGGCATTGCAGTGTATCTCCAGCCGTGACCTGTTTCGATAGTTTGGAATCCCGAATTACAAACCGATAGCCGAGATGATCCCGAATAAACTGAAAAACAGTCTGTCCATAATAGGCAGAGTGGTCACCATTTTCCACATCATATTCTGCTCCAAAGGTATAATCTTTATAGAGCTGATAGATGTTGGAATTGATATAGCTCAAATGCGTGCGATACATCTCCGGAATTGCATTCTCTGGCAGATAGGTATCATATTTTTTTGCCCAATCCAAATTACCGGAAAATTCACCGCCATAATAAGTATGTTCCATCTGTTTTTCCATCCATGCGGTCTGTGCAGCACGATTGGAATATGTCCCAAGATCGGAATCTGAACCCATATAACCATCATTATACAAGCCGATTCTTGCAGCATCACTGCCGGGTTCTGCAACATAGGTTGCCATTTCTTCGGTTGTAATGCCTGCCCATTTTTCAAAAATATTAGGTGTCCGAACAGTAATTGGAACTTCTTTCGGCACACAGTCCAACATTGCATTGACCAACTGTACCTTATAATCCAATGATGTATACTTTCCGCCGTGCTGTTCGCCCCATTTTCCAACAAAGCCTGTTTCTACAAACATCAGAATGTCTTTATAATCCTCAAGCAGTCCATTTTCTTTGATTTGCTGAATATGCCGCAAAACTTGGTCGAAAGTTGCTGGCTCTGGATTGTCTTTTCCGTTTGCATCATACCGGAATCGAACTGCAATCGTTGAACCATTTTTCCGGCAGTTCTCAAAGCTGGCACGCACATTTTGAAAGAACTGTTCATCTAAATCATAATCCGTTCCTTCTACATAAGTTCCATCTTCATTGGTTGTTCCATTTGCACCAGATGAAAATTTTCCGATGTCAATAAACATCAATACGACACTGCCATTTTTATCATGAATGGGTGTATTCCCCGGTGCACAAGTATACCAGTCTGTTGTCGTATAGCCTGCTCCCGGATTTGCGATGGTTTCCACTGTTTCCACATAGGAAATACCAGAATCAACTAGTTCTGTATCCGAAACCGTTGTTTCTATTTGTGTTGCCGGTTCTGCTGCGGTTGTTGCAACGGCTGCGGTTGGCAGCATTGCCAGACAGCATACAGCTGTCAAAAGAAGAACCGGTATTTTTTTTCGTTTCATGACAGTCACCTCATAAAAAATGTTTAATTTCATTATAGCAGATTTCAGTTTTACTGTCAATCTTGCTACATTGACTTTTTACAGGGAGCGTGCTATAATGATAGCACATTCAAAAAGAAAGCGTAGGGTTTAAAATGTCGGAAAACCATTCTTTTTATAACTGCAATTTCATTCTTTCTCAATGCAATTCTATGCCGCTCTGCATTGGAATTGATGGGATGGGCGGTTCTGGAAAAAGCACCTTTTCAGAACAGCTTGCACAAGCATTTCAAAAGCAGCATATTCCTGTTTCTGTATTTCATCTGGATGATTTCATTCACCCTCGTTCGGTTCGATATGATACCCGATTTTCAGAGTGGGAAAACTACTATTATCGGCAATGGCGGTATGATGATTTTATCAAAACGGTTCTACTTCCCTTCCGCAATGGCATAGAAACACCGCAATCCATTCCGCTTTATGATAAGGAAACGGATACCTATTATACACAGACTGTTGTGTTGCCTGTTCATGGCGTTCTCATTGCAGAAGGTGTTTTCTTGCAGCGTGCACCGTTAAAAAATCAGTTTGACAAGATTATTTATCTTTCTGTTCCGGAATCTGTCCGGCTGAATCGTGTCTTACAGAGAGACACCTACATTGGAACAGCACAGCAAATCATTGAAAAATATGAGAACCGTTATTTTCCGGCAGAACGGTATTATCTTGCAAAGCATCATCCAGAACAAACCGCAGATTTTCTCATTCAAGATTGAAATGGAGGAATTGGTATGACAAAACCAGAACCGTTTTTATTACAGCCAGCCGGAAAAGATTATCTATGGGGCGGAGATCGGCTGCATACACTTTTCGGCAAACAACTCCCTTTACACCCACTGGCGGAAACATGGGAGTGCTCCACACATCCAGATGGATGCAGTATCGTTGCTTCTGGCGTTGACAAGGGCAAAACCTTAGCAGAAGTGTTACAGCAGCACCCAGAATTTTTAGGTGCGAAAACTTCTGCAACTGGCGACCTTCCCGTTTTGGTCAAGCTGATTGATGCAGCAAAAGACTTATCCGTACAAGTACATCCAGATGATGCCTATGCACAACAGTACGAGCACGAACCAAACGGAAAAACAGAAATGTGGTATATCTTAGAGGCAGAACCAGGAGCTTCTTTGATTTATGGCTTTTCCAAACCCATGCAGCCCGAACAGCTGGACACCTGTTTAAAAGAGAATACGATTTTGTCCTATCTTCAGAAAATCCCTGTGAAAAAGGGAGATGTATTTCTAATACCTGCTGGAACAGTACACGCCATTGGAGCAGGCATTGTATTGGCAGAAATTCAGCAGCGTTCCAACCTCACCTATCGGCTCTATGATTACAACCGCACGGATGCAACCGGAAAAAAGCGACCACTGCACATTAAAAAAGCAAAAGCCGTGATTCAATTTTCTGCAAATCAACCGCCACAGACAAAACAGCCGATACAGCAGAAAGATGGCTACCAAGTGCAATGCTTGTGCAAGTGTCCGTATTTCTGCACGACACTGCTGACCATACAGACTGCTTGTGATTGGACAGACTACCAGCCAGATTCGGATACCTTTCAAGTTTTGCTCTGCATTTCTGGTTCTGGAACAATGCAGACAAAAGAAAACGCCCTTTCGTTTCAAAAGGGCGATTGTATCTTTCTTCCAGCTCACTGTTCTATGGAAAGATTGACAGGCACAGCGGAACTGCTGCAAATTACAGGATAACTCATTGCTTTCGGGCAATCTTATAACAATCTCCGTCCCGATAATAAGGACAGCTGCGGTAATGTCCTTCCACCAACCGAACATATTCATCTTCATCTAAATTCTGCTCACAAACGTAACAATCCCATTCTTCATCATAGGTATAATAGGCACACGTTTCACAGCAAATTTGATTTTGCATTTTAGTTTTCTCCTTTTCATTGGAATCAAAAGCAGACACTGCATCATTACAGTGTCTGCTTTTTGTTGCTTGCGACAATTTTATAAAACAACAATTTTTTTACTTTTGCAATGCACTTTTCTTGAAATACGCTTTGGTATCTCTTGCAATTACACCGGAAAGTGCCAACAGTGCAATGATATTCGGAAGTGCCATCAAACCATTGAAAATATCTGCCATATTCCATACTGCTTCTACAGTCAAATACGGGCCAATGAAAACAGCAATGATATACAGCCAACGATACAGAACCGTTGTAGATTTCCGAGAGCCAATCAAATAAGAAAGGCAACGCTCCGAATAATAGCTCCATCCTAAAATGGTGGTAAAGGCAAAGAAGATCAAGCAAATCATCAAAATGAATGCCGGGAATTTTCCGCCAATCGGCAAACCGCTCTGGAATGCAGCAGTTGTAATCTGGACACCCTGCAAGTCTGGATTCGACCATTCGCCAGAAATCACAATAGAAAGCCCCGTCATCGTACAAATGACAATGGTATCAATAAAAGTGCCTGTCATAGTAACCAAGCCCTGACGAACTGGTTCTTTTGTCTGTGCAGCAGCTGCTGCAATTGGTGCAGAACCAAGGCCAGCTTCGTTGGAGAAAATGCCTCTTGCAACACCCTTTTGCATCGCTACCATCATCGCACCCAATGCACCACCGGCAGCTGCACGGATTCCAAATGCACCTTCTACAATTTCAACAATTGCACTCGGAAGCTTTGTAATGTTGGTGACAATGATGACCAACACGCACAATACATACAAAATTGCCATAAACGGAACAACGACCTGAGAAACCATTGAAACACGCTTCAACCCGCCAATGACAACCAATGCAACAAAAATTGTAATCAGCAAGCCGCAAATAACAGTTGTCCAAGTGTAGTCATGTCCAAACATGGTAAAGGCAATATGCGAACTGTCTGCATCAAAAAAATTATTTGCAGCGGAAGTAATACCATTGATCTGTGTAATTGTACCAATTCCAAGCAAGCCAGCCAGCATTCCAAAAATCGCAAACAGTTTTGCAAGCCATTTCCACTTTACACCCATTCCATGTTCAATATAATAATATGGGCCGCCATGATAATGTCCCTCTGCATCAATGGTACGATACTTGATTGCCAGAAAGCCTTCTGCATATTTTGTTGCCATTCCAAACAGAGCCGCAGCGATCATCCAGAACAACGCTCCAGGCCCGCCAGCTGCAAGTGCAGTTGCAACGCCGACAATGTTACCCGTACCAATGGTTGCAGATAATGCAGTACAGAGTGCAGCGAAACTGGAAACTTCTCCATCGCCGCCTTCTTCATTTTTGACCATAAATTTCAGAGCTTTTCCAAGATGTCGAAATTGCAGCCCACAGCATCGAATTGTCAGCCAGATGCCACACGCCATAATCAGAACAATCAGCGGAATGCCCCAAACAAAATCATCAATGCTTTTGATGATATTGTTCAAACTGTCCATTTTTATCAATCCTCCAATTTGATTTCTAATTTTAAAAATAAGAAGGCAAGGACGCTGGATGTGCGTACCTTGCCTTCTCTTTGTATCATAAAATTGTCGCTCTTGCAAGAAAAAAGCACTTAGTCATTTACTTTTCTGGTATAATCCGGCAACAGCATCGGAGAAACAGTATCTGGTGTGATGCCTGCATCTTCCAATTCCTTTTCAAACTTTGCAACATGATCCAAAGTCAGATTGCCAACAACAACATCCTTTGCCTTTGCAGCTGCATACTTACCAGCATTTCTACCGAATACGATAACATCCAGCAAAGAGTTGCCCATCAGTCTGTTTTCACCATGTACGCCACCAGCTGCTTCGCCTGCAACAAACAGGTTTTCTACGCAGGTCTGGCTGTCTGTACCAACCTTAACACCACCGTTCTGATAGTGCAATGTCGGGTAAATCAGAATTGGCTGCTTCCGAATATCAATGCCATACTTGCCGAACATCCGCAGCATTGCCGGAATTCTCTTTTCAATCGTACCTTCGCCATTCTTCAGGTCGATCATCGGAGTATCCAGCCAAACGCCCTGACCACCCGGTGTATTTACCTGGTTGCCACGACGGCATTCCCGAATAACGGTTGCAGCGGTTACGTCACGGGTTTCCAGTGGGTTCATGAAAACTTCGCCCTTTACGTTTACCAGCTTTGCACCCAGAGAACGTACCTTTTCGGTTACCAGTGCACCGAAAATCTGTTCTGGGAAAGCAGCACCTGTCGGGTGATACTGCAAGGTGTACTGTTCCCGCAACGGAGCACCAACACGATATGCCAGTACCAGACCGTCAGCAGTTGCACCGTAGTGGTTAGAAGTCGGGAAGCCCTGATAGTGCATTCTACCTGCACCGCCAGTTGCAATGATAACAACCTTTGCCTTTGCAATCAGGATTTCCTTGGTTTCCATGTTCAGCAGAACTGCACCTGCACAATGACCCTTGTCATCCAGAATCAGTTCAATTGCAGAAGTGAAGTCAATAACCGGAATCTGACGGTTCAGAACTTCATCTCTCAGCGTCCGCATGATTTCTGCACCGGAATAGTCCTTTGCAGCATGCATTCTCTTTCTGGAAGTACCGCCACCATGTGTGGTGATCATGTTGCCGTCCTTGTCCTTATCAAATTCCACGCCCAGCTTGTTCAGCCACTGGATACAGTCCGGAGCTTCAGTTACGAGCTTATAAACGAGTTCCTTGTCTGCTGCGAAGTGACCGCCGCCGAAAGCATCCAAAAAGTGCTGTGCCGGGGAATCGTTCGGCTTGTCAGCAGCCTGAATACCACCCTCTGCCATCATGGTGTTTGCATCACCAATTCTCAGCTTGGTTACCATCATAACTCTCTGACCTGCTTCGTCTGCTTCGATTGCAGCAGATGCACCAGCACCGCCGCCGCCGATAATCAGAACATCGGTTTCATAATCCGGGCAGGAAAGATCCGGGAGATGATCCTTTAACCGGCTATCGGACTGCAACAGCTTAACCAGTTCCTTCGGTGCTTTTTCACCCTTGTTCGGGCCAACGCTCAGTGTATCGAACTGATCTGCACGATAGTCCGGGTGGTTTTCCTTCAGAACCTGATCCTTTTCTTCTGCGGACATTCTTCTTGGTTCCATTGCCGCATTTGCTTCTCTTGCAGCTTCTACCAGCTTAATGGATTCCAGCATTTCTTCTGTATACATGACGCCGCACCTCCTTACTTCTCAATCTCACGATTATTGTACATTTCACGGATTTCTGCATCAGACAGTGCCATATTTGCACGAATGGCTTCTTCGCACTTGCCTTCTGCAATTTCTTCAACCCGTTCCTTCAAGTGCTTGCATTCCGGTTCAATGTACTTACCATTCAACCGTCTTGCCAGCATTGCAACCTGTGGATGAGAAATACCAGCTGGGCAACGGGAAGAACAGCATCCGCACATTACGCAGTCGAATGATTCTTCTGCACACTTTGCATATTCGCCACGCTGTGCATATGCAATATACTGCATAACGTTCAATCCCTGTGTACAGCTATTGGTACAGGAATTACATCCGATACAAGAATAGATTTCCGGATACAGCTGCATCATGAGCTGTTCGGTCGGCTTTACTTCTTCGATATTGTACAGTTCCTTGATCAGCGGGTAGAACGGCAGCTGTGTCAGATACATGCCTTCTTCCACCTGTGTGGAACATGCAAGACATACCTTCAGTTCTCTGTCGCCCTTGATTCTATAAACGGTTGCACAAGCACCGCAGAAACCGTTCCGGCATCCGCAGCCTCTGATCAGTTTATAACCGGCATATTCAAACGCTTTCATGATGGTCAGGCTTGCTGGAACCTTGTACTGTTTGCCCATAATGAAAACATTAACCATCTGTTCCATGTGAATTCTCCTTTTCCATTAATATTCGTTCGGCAATGTAGACAATTCGTCAAAACGGAAAACTGGACCATCTTTGCAGACATACTTATTTCCGATGTTGCAACGACCGCATTTTCCGATTGCACACTTCATCCGCAATTCCATTGTAGTGTAAACCTGAGATTCCTGGAATCCCATCTTCTTCAAGCCATCCAGTGTAAACTTGATCATGATCGGAGGTCCGCAGATCAAGACTGTCCGGCTCAGATCCGGCTTCAGTTCTTCTACAAAGCTCGGAATAAATCCAACATGGCCATCCCAGCCTTCCTGCGGGCGGTCAATGGTCAGATCTACTCTTACATTTTCATCGGTCTGCCATTCGTTCAGAATTTCCTGATAGTCTACCAGGTCATCTGCTGAACGAGAACCATAGATGATGTGCACGCTGCCATAATTGTCCTTCTTGTCCCGTACATAGTTGATAACAGAACGCAACGGAGCCAAGCCGATACCACCGGCGATAAACAGCAGGTCTTTTCCCTTCAGAGCGGATTCCACTGGGAAGCCGTTTCCGTACGGTCCACGGATGGTAATCTGCTGTCCAACATCCATCATGTGCAGCCAACTGGTCAGGCAGCCGCACTTCTTGATGCTGAATTCCATAAATTCTTCATTGGTCGGCGAAGATGTGATGGAGAACATCCCTTCTCCGACACCCGGCACAGACAGCATTGCACACTGCCCCGGAATGTGTTCAAACACCTTTTTACCGTCCAAACCAACGACACGGAAAGTCTTGACATCTGGGGTATCCACACGAATATCTGTTACCACACCGATTTTCGGAATTAAAGTTTCTGGTCTCATCCTTTTTATCCCTCCAGTGCTTTCATAACTTTCACGATGTTCATGGAAATCGGACAGCTTCTCAGGCATCTGCCGCAGCCGACACAACCAAATACACCGTTATTATTTGCTGGATAATAAACCAGCTTATGCATAAACCGCTGACGGAACCGCTGCATCTGTGTATTACGGGTGTTACCATGTGCACACAGGGTAAAGTCCGAATACATACAGCTATCCCAACAACGGAAACGCTGTACACCATGCCCGGTATCATAGTCCCGGATATCATAGCACTGGCAAGTCGGGCATACAAACGTACAAGTACCGCACGCCAGACAGGATTCTGACAGAGATTCCCACTTGTCAGAATTGAACAATGCCATCAGCTTATCGCCGCCGAACGATTCTGTGGAAAGGTTGCCAAGCGGCAGCTTGTCCAGAATGGTTTGCAGCTTTTCCTTTTCAGAATCTGCTGCATCGTCAGCAGCATCTTCCAACAGACTCAGAGAAGCGAGCAGTGCTTCACCCTTTTCGGTGTTTGCCTGCAACAGCAATTCATCGTCTGTCATCCAGCAAGCAACGTCACCGCCTGGGTTGGTTGCATCAATGCCGAATGCCTTACAGAAACAAGTTTCTGTCGGCTTCTTACAGGACAGGGTTACAACAACACCGTGTTCCCGTCTGGATGCATAGTAGCTGTCAACTGGGTCTGCCAAATAAACCGTATCCAGAATTTCAAAGCTCTTTGCATCACAAGCACGAACACCGAAAATTACGAAATCTTCAGTTTCTTTCCGGATGTCTTCTACTTCGATGTTCTTTCCGGACACCTTAAATGCAGCCAGTGTTTCTACCTGTGGAAAGAAGAAATCTTTTGCACTCCGCAAGGTGTTGTATGCCTTGCTCATTGCAGTGCCTTCTGTCCAAAGTTTGAATTCTGCACCCTTTGCACCGTCAACCGGCAAATACAGATTCTTAGAAGCAGCAACAGCGGCAAAAAATTCATCCAGTTTGCTCAGAGAAATTTTTTTCATTACTTGCTCGCCTCCTTTGTATAAACAATGCTCGGTTCACAGTCTTCCTTTGTAAAGTTTACGAGCGGTGCACGGCTTCCAGCTTCTTCACCAGCCTGATATTCGCCGTAGCATTCGTTCATTTCCTTGATAAACTTCCGGTTCAGCAAATGCAGCGGAATGTGCTGCGGACATACTCTGGAGCATTCTCCACAGTCTGTACATCTGCCGGCTACATGGAATGCACGGATGATATGGAACATGTTTTCTTCAAAGGAATCCGCAGCGGCTTTTTGGGAAATACCAGACTTCGGATTATCGAAAACGCACTGTTCACAGGTACATGCCGGGCAGATATTCCGACAGGCATTGCAGCGGATACACTTGGAAAGTTCATTTCTCCAGAATGCAAACCGTTCATCCGGTGTCATTGCTTCCAGTTCTGCAACCTGATCAAATCTACCGCAATCCGGATTTACTTCCCCGTTTTCGCCCATCATTTCATCATAGGCAACAACTTTCTTGCTCTTGCAGGTCACGCAGCGTTCTGCAATGACATCTGCCTTCTGGAACTGCAAATCGCCATAGAATGTGGAAACAGTAATCTGATCGCCGTCTGTGGTGATACCGGTTACCCCTTCTGCACCCTTTGCACGCAGCTTGCTTTCATCGACTTTACCATCACATGGAATACCGATGATATAAACCTTTTCCCGATCAATCCGGTGTTCGGTCAACAGCTGATTAAAGCTGTAGGAATCACACGGCTTCAGGAATACCAGTGTTTTGCCGTCTTTCTTGGAGAGAGCAACCAAATACTTGGAAAGATTGCTTGCACAAAAATCATTGTATACAAAATTGCTCAGTGCTTCTGCTGATTCAAAAACAGCCGGTGTCGGGTCATAAGCAAATTCCCCGTTTTTCCAGCCCAGTACCCGAACAACGGTACCGTCTGCAAGCAATTCGGAGGCTCTTTTTACCATTCCTTCTTGCATCTCAGATCCTCCAATCTCTTATTTTCGCCCAGCTTGAGAATGGTTTCTGTAAACTCATTCATGGTTTCTGCAAACTTTGCACCTTCTGCAGCGGAAACCCATTCTACTCTGGTTCTCTCTTTTTCAATTCCGAGGTAATTCAACATCGAGAAGAGCATGGTCATTCTCCGACGTGCGTAGTAGTTACCAGTGGTATAGTGGCAGTCACCCGGATGGCATCCGCAGAGGATGACACCATCTGCACCACGCTGAAATGCCCGCAGAATGAAAATCGGATTGACACGGCAGGAACATGGTACTCGAATGATCTTTACATCTGCCGGATAATTCGCACGGTTCGTACCTGCCAAATCTGCACCGGCATAAGAACACCAGTTGCAGCAAAAAGCAACGATTTTCGGCTTGAATTCATTATTTACTTGCATATTGCGTCTACCTCCGCCATAATTTGACTGGTCGAGAAGCCCTTCAAATCCATTGCACCGGACGGACATGCAACAGTACATGCACCGCAGCCCTGACAAACTGCCTCATTGACAGATGCGACACGGCGAATCATAGAACCATCTTTTCTTCTGCTGAAGTCCTTATCCGAATATGTAATTGCACCATATGGGCAAACATTTGCACAGCTGGAGCAGCCATTACACATCATTTCGTTGGAGTGTGCAACACACGGATTGCAAGAGAGCTTGTCCTTTGCCAACAGACCAAGTGCCTTTGCAGCCGCCGCACTTGCCTGAGAAACTGTTTCCGGAATATCCTTCGGGCCTTGGCAGACACCAGACAGGAATACACCAGCGGTTGGAGATTCTACCGGACGCAGCTTTGCGTGTGCTTCTGTAAAGAAGTCGTTGGTATCCATACTTGCTGTCAGCATGGTTGCCAGCGGACGAGCTGTCTTATCCGGTTCAATTGCAGCTGCCAGAACGACCATATCTGCCTTGATGTGCAGCTGTTCGTTGGAGAGCAAATCCGAAGCCTGAACCATCAGAGAACCATCTGCCTGCGGAGAAACCTTGCCGACCATACCCTTAATATAGTGTACGCCGTACTGTTCTACTGCACGCCGATAGAATTCATCGTAGTTCTTGCCCGGTGTACGAACGTCAATATAGAATACATAAACGTCAGTATCCGGATACTTTTCCCGGCACAGCATTGCGTGCTTTGCCGTATACATACAGCAAATCTTAGAGCAGTATTCCTTACCGCAGCCGCCATGGGTTGCATCGCCAGACTGTCTGCTGCCGACACACTGTACAAATACCAAAGTCTTCGGCTGCTTGTGGTCGGAAAGCCGTTCGAGGTGACCTTCTGTCGGGCCATCTGCTTTCAGGATACGTTCAAATTCCAGAGAAGTTACAACATCCTTGCTCTGAGAATAAGCAAATTCATCATAACCATCCAGAGAGATCGGATTGTAACCAGTTGCTGCAATGATTGCACCATACTTTTCTTCTACAATCTGATCTTCCTGTTCATAGTTGATTGCACCAGCTGAACAGAATCTTGCACAAACGCCGCACTTGCCCTTCTGAATCTTGTTACAGTAATCGCCATCAATGACAGCAACATTCGGAATTGCCTGTGCAAACGGAATGTAAATTGCACGGTGGTTCTTCAGACCCAAGTCATATGCACTCGGTACATTCTTAACTGGGCACTTTTCGGTACAGATTCCACATCCGGTACACTTTGTTTCGTCAACATACCGCTTCTTCCGGCGAATCTTTACGCTGAAGTTGCCGACAAAGCCGGTGACTGCTTCGATTTCGCTGTAAGAATAAATGGTAATGTTTTCGTTCTGTGCACATTCTACCATCTTCGGAGTTAAGATACAAGAAGAGCAGTCCAGTGTCGGGAATGTCTTATCGATCTGTGTCATCTTACCGCCGATGGTCGGTTCTTTTTCTACGATGTCAACCGGATAGCCAGCTTCTGCAATATCCAGAGCAGTCTGAATACCAGCAATACCGCCGCCGATGACCAATGCACGCTTTACAACCGGGCTTTCGCCAGCGATCAGCGGTGCATTCAGCTGTACTTTTGCAATGGCTGCACGTCCGAGTACAATTGCCTTTGCAGTACCTTCTTCTTTATTCTTGTGAATCCAAGAGCACTGTTCTCTGATGTTGGCAACTTCCAGCATATACGGGTTCAAGCCCGCAGCTGCAACTGCCTTCCGGAACGTTGCTTCGTGCATTCTCGGAGAACAAGAACATACAACAACACCATCCAGATGCTGTTCTTTGATTGCTTCCTTGATTATGTTTTGTCCTGCCTCAGAACACATGTACGGATAATCGGTTGCAAATACAACAGCCGGTTCTTTTCCCAGTGTTTCTGCGACCGTTTTTACGTCAACAGTTGACGCAATATTCGTACCGCAGTGGCATACAAAAACACCAATTCTCTGCATTGCCTATGCCTCCTTATTTGCTGTATTTTCTGAATGCACTGACAATTGCCTGCTGCGGAAGATCTTCATCCAGCATTGCAGGAATCTGTTCCGGCTTCAGATGGTTCTGTCCTTGCTGACGAATCACTGCCAGACGCACTGCTTCTACCAGTTTTGCTGGTTCCACATTTCTTGGACACCGCTCCAGACAAGCAAAGCAAGAAAGGCATTTATAAATTGATTCAGACTGCATCAGGGGTTCAATATTCCCTTTTTCCACCATATAAACGAACTGATGCGGATGGTATTCCATTGCATCATAAGAAGGACATGTGGCAGAACATTTTCCACACCGCATGCACTTCAGGGGATTGACACCGCTGGTACGCAATACCTGTTCTTTCCAATCAGCCATCTTGTCCCCTCCTTACTTTACACCCAGTGCTTCTGCAAGCAGCTCTGTGAAATAAACAACAGGCAGCTCAGAACCACTGTTTTTCTTGAGATTATACAGGCAAAGCGGACAGGCTGTGATGACCATTTCTGCACCAAATTCAGCAGCACTCTGCATCACTGCACTACTTCTGGAAACAGCCACGCTCTTTTCTTCCATGGTCATATATCCGCCACAGCATTCATTTCTCTGCGGATAAAGAACCGGTTCTGCACCGATTGCACGGATGAAATCCTCTAAAATCTTCGGGTTTTCCGGGTTATCCATCTGCAGCACCTTGCCCGGCCGCAGCAAAAGACATCCGTAGTAAGCAGCGATTTTCTTACCCTTTAACGGATTTTTTACCGCAGCTGCTACCTTGTCGAAGCCAATCTTATCCCGCAGGACTTCCAAATAATGAAGCACTTCTGTTTCACCGGTATACGGTGTTTCCAGCTTCATATAATTATTGGCTTTCATCTGCATATCCTCATCCGTCTGCATATCGTGGTTTACCTGCTTGATGACATTATGACATGCGGAGCAGAGCGTTACCAACGCCTGATCCTTTTCACGAGCAGAAACCAATGCACGTACGGAAGAGAGTTTTGTTGCAATTTCATTTTTTGCCATCGGATATACGCCACCGCAGCACTGCCAGTCCGGAAGCTCTTCCAGTGTAAAGCCCAACGCTTCTGCACTGGCTCTTGCATACCGATCCAGATCCTTTGCCTTGGTCTTCAGTGTACATCCTGGGAAATAACTGAATGTCATAGCAAAACTACCTTTCTATCAATTTTGAAACCTGCTCCTGCGAAGCAATGCACTCCGCAAAAGCAAATTTCCTGTTATGCCAACAGCAGGCTCAGACCATCTGTTCCGGATGGAACACTTCGTCAAAGCGTTCTGCTGTTAAGAAACCAAGCGAAACACAAGCTTCCTTCAAAGAAATGTTTTCCTTGTAAGCCTTCTTTGCGGTCTTTGCTGCATTTTCATAGCCGATGTACGGATTCAATGCAGTAACCAGCATCAAAGAGTTGTGCAGGTTGTGATGCATCTTTTCCTTGTTTGCACGAATGCCGCAAGCACAGTGGTCATTAAAGGACACAATTGCTTCTGCCAAAAGACGTGCAGACTGCAAGAAGTTATACATACAAACCGGCATGAATACGTTCAGTTCAAAGTTGCCCTGAGAAGCAGCCATTCCAACTGCAACGTCATTACCCATCACCTGAACGGCTACCATTGTAACGGCTTCGCACTGCGTCGGATTTACCTTACCCGGCATGATGGAAGAGCCTGGTTCATTTTCCGGAATGAAAATTTCACCCAGACCATCTCTTGGGCCGCTTGCCAGCCAGCGAACGTCGTTTGCAATCTTCATCATATCTGCAGCCAGTGCCTTGAGTGCACCGTGTGCAAATACCAGTTCATCTTTGCTGGTCAGTGCGTGGAACTTGTTTTCTGCTGTCCGGAATTCCTTTCCAGTGATTTCAGAAACAGCCTTTGCAACTGCAACATCAAATCCCTTCGGGGTATTCAGACCAGTACCAACAGCAGTACCACCCAGTGCCAGTGTCTTCAGGAACGGCAGAGCTGCCTGAAGCATTTCCTTATCCCGTTCCAGTGTGCTTCTCCATCCGCTGATTTCCTGAGAAAATGCGATTGGGGTTGCATCCTGCAAGTGGGTACGACCGCTCTTTACGATGCCTTCATTTTCTGCTTCCAGACGCTGGAACGTTGCAACCAGCTTATCAATTGCCGGAAGCACCTTATCTTCGATTGCAATCACAGCAGAAATGTGCATTGCAGTCGGAAATGTGTCGTTGGAAGACTGGCTCATGTTGACATCATCGTTTGGATGCAGCAGCTTCTTGCCAGCGATTTCGTTACCACGGTTTGCAATAACTTCATTTGCGTTCATGTTTGACTGCGTACCGCTGCCTGTCTGCCATACAACCAACGGGAAATGTGCATTCAAACTGCCCGACATAACTTCGTCGCAAGCCTGAGAAATGGCTGCCAACTTTTCATCGGTCATTTTTTCCGGCTTCAGCGAATGGTTTGCCATTGCTGCTGCCTTCTTCAAAATACCAAATGCGTGTGTGATTTCTCTCGGCATGGTTTCCAAACCAACACCGATCGGGAAATTCTGACTGCTTCTCTGTGTTTGTGCTGCCCAATACTTATCAGCAGGCACTTTCACTTCTCCCATGGAGTCATGTTCAATCCGATATTCCATAGTTCCTCTCCTAATTTTGTTTGTGCTTTTTTAAAAAAGCAGTAGTATGTCATGCGATTGGAATGATTCGATGCCTTTGCTTCAATCCGTGCAGTGCACGAAAGGCATCGGGTTCTTTCACACTGTTTGTAATTATATCATACCTTGTGCGAATGTTCAAGCAATTTGATGTAAATTATTTTTTTCTGTAAGTTCAAGCAGAAAAAAGATGAAAAAAGAAAGCCGTGCCCCGTCTTTGATATTTTTTTCACAAGGCTTGGAATTGAAATTTTATCTATCCCGCTTCTGACAGATTTGCACTTTCCGAAAAAGTATCAATTTAAAGGGTGTAGCGATACACAAAATCGTCCATTACAAATCCATTTCCAATGTCTGTGACTTGCTTCTGAACGCACTGCATTCCGAAGTGTTCATAGACGGCAATTGCCTGTTGATTATAGCGGTTTACGGTCAGCCAGATATTGCTGCATCGCTGTTCCAATGCCTTTTCCTTGATGAACTGGAACATCTGGGACGCATATCCTTTTCCACGATGTTCGCCGGACAAATAGAACTTCGATAAGAACATCGTATCATCTGGCTTCTTGCAAATTCCAAAATACCCGATGACTTCCGTATCATCAATTACAAAATAATACTGATAGTCTTCTTCGATTTGCTTGGTCAGGGCGGCATTCGACTGAAATTGTTCCACCATGTAAGCAATCTGTTCTTTGGATAGAATTTTCACAAAATATTCATTCCAAATCTTGTTTGCCAAATCTGCCAATTCTTGAATTTGTTCCGCTGTTTTCACAGAACGAATGATTAACACGCATAAGCCCACCTTTCCATCTGATTTCTGGAATCCCTGTAAGATACGCCAAAATACCATTTGGATTCCGTTCTTATTATAGCACATTGCCACAAAAAAAGCAAGCAGAATTCCAAACGGAATCCTGCTTGCAAAGAAATGTAACATTTTTCGCAAATATTTTTTATAATTCTCGTAAGTTCTCTTAGTTCTCTCAGGCGTGAACCAACAGCATCGGTGTAATGTACTCTGCCATCATCGCACAAAATCCGCCAATGCAAACACCGCCCAAAATATCTGTCGGAAAATGTACTGCTAAGTACATTCTCGACCATACAATACAAAGAGCAATGCTCAGGCATGGAATCCCAAACAATAACGGCAGATGAAAGAACAGCAACAAACCTGCGGACACGGAACTAGTCGTATGTCCGGACGGAAATGACCAATCTTTCTGCGGCGGCAATAATGCCTCTAAGCCGACAATGATTTCATACGGCCGTTTGCGTTTTACTGTATTTTTGATAAACAAATTGGTTATCAATACCCCCAGCAGCTGTGCTGTGATCACCGTTGCAGCCAGCAGACGCTGCGGACGAACGGCAAACAACAGACAGGCAATGGACAGCCAGATAAGCCCGCCGTTTCCCAGCTGTGTAATTCGCCGCACCCACTTTGTGAGTTGGTCTTTTCGCAGTCGTTCCTGCATCCATAACAAAAACTGTGCTTCCCATTCCATATAAGCGGTCATGTTTTCAACACCATTCCTTTCTTTTTTCGTATTTCCCCAATGCTTCTTTTTCTCTCTTCTATCATAACATAAAATTTATGAAAGTACAAGAAAAGTTTGCGGAAAGTTTGGTGAAATCGATTGGAACTTTTTTCCGAAAGTGCATCCCCCTCAAAATAAAGATTTTGCTTGTTTCTCACGAAAATGTGCAAATTAAACAGCTATTATTTCTTTATTTTATTTATTTTATACGAAAATCGAGTTTTCCTCTTGACATTTTTCTGCCCGCATGGTAGCATATATGTGTTGCACCACACATGCAACACGTGAAACACCTGCAAGCATAAAAACAAGGGGGTGATTTGATGTTTCAAATTGATTCCATGTCCAGAAAGCCGGTATATGAACAGATTATTGAACAGGTGGAATCCTTTCTGCTCAACGATGTTCTGAAACCGGGTGACCAGATTCCATCTGTCCGCAACGTAACCATGCAACACGCCATCAATCCAAGAACGGTTTTAAAAGCGTACAACGATTTAGATGCCAGAGGCTTGATTCGTTCTGTACCCGGAAAAGGCTATTTTGTTTGTGAGGAGGCGAAACAAATTTTGAACCAACGACATATGGAACGATTACAGGAACTGACAGAAATCTTAAAAGAAATGGCACTGGCAGGTGTTCCGTTGGCAGCCATTCAAGACTGCGTCAACAAAGCATACGCACCCAAAAAGGAGGAAACATCATGATTCTTGCCCATCAACTAACCAAACGATTTGAGGATTTTACCGCTTTACGTTCATTGAGCTGTGAAATCGAAAAAGGCTGTATTTATGGCATGGTCGGTTCTAACGGTGCTGGAAAATCCACCTTTTTGCGATTGCTGACCGGCGTTTACCAGCCCGATGAAGGCAGTATTTCCATTGACGGAAAACCCGTCTGGAATAATCCGGAAGTCAAACAGCACATTGCCTATGTGCCGGATGAACTGTATTTTTTGAACGGTGCATCCATGAACCGCATGGCAGATTTATACGCTGCCTGCTATCCCAGTTTTGACCGCTCTTATTACCAGCAGCGAACCAAACAATTTGAACTGAATCCAAAAAAATCACTGAACACCTTCTCCAAAGGCATGCGGCGACAGGCAGCAACCATTCTTGCCCTTTCCATTCGTCCAGATTATATTTTCTTCGATGAAACTTTTGACGGATTAGATCCCGTTATGCGGAATTTGGTCAAAAAGCTGATTTGTGACGATGTATTAGAGCGAAACGCAACCGCAATTATTACATCTCATTCCCTGCGGGAATTGGAGGACACTTGCGATCAGCTCGCCCTGCTCCACAAAGGCGGTCTGGTGTTGGAGAGCGATGTGCAAAATCTAAAAACAGAACAGTTCAAAATTCAAATTGCATTTCCAGACGATTACGGAGAAAGTCGATTTACCACAATACCGGACATGAAGATCCGGCATTTCTCCAAACAAGGTGCGGTTGCCAACTTGATCGTGACCGGCAATCGAGAAGCCATTGTAGCAGCGTTGCAAGCGATGCACCCAACCATTTTGGATGTATTGCCGCTGTCTTTGGAAGAAGTCTTTACTTACGAAATGGAAGCATTAGGATATGCTTTCGACATCGAATAAGGGGGAAACAGAAAAATGAGAGAAATAAATAAAAAACCATTTTCTGTGGGGCTTTATATAGAAGGACTTCGACAGCTCCGAATCGTTGGCATTTTAGGTGCAATTTTGTTGTTTTGCTCTTCGGCAATTACCGTTGTTGACAACGCACTATCCACGCAAAGACAAATGGAATTATATCAGGATTCCTCCATTGTCCTTGCCAATTTGAGTGCATTGGAAGTCGCTCCACTGTTACTGCTGCTATTCTCTGTATTTGCACCCGTGATGACCCTGTGGTTATTCCACTTTATGAACAAACGCAATAGCAGCGATTTTCTATTCGCCATTCCACAGACTCGCATGGCATTGTATTGCAGCTATACGTCTTCCATTGTCACATGGCTGGCAATTTTAGCACTATCCGGATTGATCGGCGTATTGATTCCGGCAGCAATTTTTTCCACCTACATCAACATTCCTTATCATGCACTATTTTTACTAACGCTTAGCTGTTTTCTTTACAGCTTACAGGTGATGGCAGCCATTTTGGTTGCGATGTCGATTACAGGGACGATGTTTTCCAACATCATTCTCAGCGGCTTGATTTTATTCGCTCCAAGATTGTTGATTTTTATGTTGACTGGCATTTGGAAAAATATTCCTTTTATTTATGCTTCGTCCGATCACTTTTCACTTCTAAACGATTCCATCAACCCCATCAGTGGCTGTGTGTTATATCCATTATGCGGCATCTCAGATACTTACCAGCTATTTTCTTCTGCTGCCCCCATGATTTACAGTGTATGCCTGAGTGTCATCTATCTGCTTCTGGCAGCGTTTCTCTTTCAAAAACGAAAAAGTGAAACTGCTGGAAAAAGTGCATCCAGCCCCATTTTGCAATCGATTTATCGTATTACAGTCACAATGATTTATTGTGTTGTTGTTGCAGCGGTTATTCTATCAGAAGCAAATGCCATGCAGGACGCAACCTATCGCTTTGAAATAATTGTTGCCTATCTCGTTGCAGTTGCAATCTATTTCCTGTTTGAATTGCTGACAACCAAAAGCGTTCAGAAGATGTGGAAAGCTGCTCCCGGATTACTGGTTGTACTGGTGCTGAACGGTGTAATGATTTTTGGTATGCATAGCATCATACAGCGTGCTTATAACTTCCAGCCAACAGCAGAAGAAGTGACCGGAATCACCTTCTTGCCGCAAAGCACCAATAATGGCAATCAAATTTCTTATGATGATTACGTTCAAAGTCATTATATGGGAACGATTACAGACAAAGATTTAATTGCTGCCATTCTTGACAACTTAAAGAGTGACGTACAGGATATGAAAGAGGGCGGAAGCCAGCAATATTATAATGATGAAAAGCGATATGCCTACGCAGAATTTAACTTTAAAATCATTACAAAATCTGGAACTCGTTATCGGCACATCCGGATTGACCCAAAAACACAGAGAGCCCTTGCGGAACAAACCTATGAATCCATGAAAGACGATTCCAGTTGGAGAAATCCGCCTGAGCCAATTGAACAGACATTGTGGACTTACGATCGCAATGGAAGCTACGGAGGGATGAATGAGCGGAACGCCAGCCAATTGTTTGAAACCCTAAAGACAGAATTACAGACTGTAGATTTTTCAGCCTGGTATACGGCAAACTATTCAACAGAAACTGCTGTCTTTTGGTTCGATTATGATATTTACGACAATAACAGCAATTATCAAATTTCCATTCCAGTTTATGCTTCCATCTATCCAAAAACCGTAGAACAATACCAAACGTATCTATATGAACAGCAGCAAGAAGATCTCTCCAAGTTAAAAGACTTCGTAAAGAACGATATGCCAAAGCTGCAATTTGCAGAAGATTATGATATTAGTTTGTCGATTCACATTTCTGGAGAAACTGCAATCGAATATCCATACAGCAGCCCTGCAAATGCGAATCTACTTTCCGAGATTCTCGAAAAAGGATTGCTGGATCATCCTATTACAGACACGGATTCTTATGTCGAATTAGATGTTGATGTTTATGATGATGAATACACGAACATCTACGACGACGACAGAGATTTCTATGGCGGAAATTTCTGTATTGCAGCAGATACAGACTTTTTGAAATCCTTGTTGCAGCCATCCTCCAAATAAAATACTCCCTGAAAAACGAGTTCTTTCCAGCAAGAAAGGCTCGTTTTTCGCTTTCTTTGCATGATTTTGGGTTTGACTTTACAGTGAACCTGTGTTATAATAAATCCATGTCATTACGAATCAGAACGGAGGAAACAGCGTGAATATTGAGCTCTATGAATTATGCCTGCCAAAATCAGAATCTGCACCAACCGCCCTGTATATTCGGACAGAAGGGACGGTTACACGGACTGCAAACCATCTGCAATTGGCATGCGAAAGTGCCGTTTCCTTCGATACTTGGTTTGGATGTTTCGATTATCTGCAATGGCGGCGATATACAACCTTAACAACCCCCATCGCAGCTTTTTTCATAAAGGGAACGATGTTGGTACAATGCTATGTTCGCACCGCAGAACGAACAAGCCTGCTCTATGAACAAACAGTCACTAGTGATGGTACGCAGCCACAAGTATTTCCGTTTTCGATTTCCAATCTTCCGGAAAACGGATTTCTATATTTTCGCTTGCAAGCAAAATCAGCGGACTGCTTATTTTTGCGGGGCTGCTATTTGGCAGATGTTTCAGATCTTCATGCTATTCAAGTGGCTGCGGTAATTTGCACCTATCAACGGGAATCATGGGTTTCCAATACCTTACAACAATTTTTACAATGGCAAAAAGAACATCATTCCCTTCCGGTAGACATTTTTTTGATTGATAACGGACAAACTTGGACAGAAGAACAGTTACAAAATTCCAAACAAATTCACCTGATTCCCAATCAAAACACAGGTGGAAGCGGCGGATTTACAAGGGGCATACAAGAAGCTCTGCATCGAGAACAATATACGCATGTCCTGCTCATGGATGATGATATTATTGCAGACTGGAACGGTGTTCAGAGAGCCATTTCTTTCTTGTCCATTTGCAAACCGGAACAACGGGAAGCTTTGACCATCGGCGGAACAATGATGGACATCATGCAGCCTGCGATGCAGTTTGAAGCTGGAGCATGTTGCCAAAATCGCTGCCTAACCGGCATACAGCCACAGGCAGACTTAACAACGCTTTCTTCTCTGCAAGCACGGATGCAGCCAATTCCTGCGAATTATGCTGCATGGTGGATGTGTTTGCTGCCCGTTACAGCCATGAAACAAGCCGGACTGCCGATGCCATTTTTTATTAAGATGGACGATGTGGAATATGCTCTGCAAATCAAAGAGCAGGTTGTTATGATGACCGGCGTTTGTGTCTGGCATGAAAATTTTCATCTGAAATATGCATCATGGAATGAATACTATATCACACGCAACGGCTGTATCACCTATGCCCTCCACGGGCAAGCAAAAAATGCCCTTGCTGTTACGCTAGAACTTTGGAGAACTGTTCTGCATCTGCTTTTTCTGCACCGCTATGATACTGCAAAATTCGTATTACAAGGATACCGAGATTTTTTACGTGGATGGAACTGGCTCCAAAAAACCGATGCCATTTTGCTCCATCAGCAGCTGTTGCAGCAGCAGCAAGCTGCAACGGAACAGTTTCAGATAGATTGTACAGAAGTGCCGGATTCTATCCCACAGGTTTCTTTTTTTGAAGCAACCCGTGCAGCCGTTCAAAAGCAAAAATCTGTATTTTTGTTTCATCCATTCACGAAAAAGGGATTTTATGCAAATCGAAAGAAAGGGACTGCGTTTCAATTGTTGTTAAAAATGGGTGGGATTTCTCTGCGAATGCTGACAACATATCGTTCAGTTGTACAAGGATTCCAAAAAAATAGAACGATTCTTTGTGAAGATGCTGCTTGGAATCGGCGAAATCAACACAATTCCGAGGAAAAATAACCCGATTTCTAAAAAACATTCTGAAAAATCCATTTTTCCAAAATAGGAAACCTGCACCATTGACAAATGACATCCGCTGTAGTATAATATGTGGTATCCAAAAAAGAGAAAAATCACTTGTTTTCCTGTTTGACAATCTGCAAAATGAGGGATTTTGCAGAAAAGAAGAGAGGCGTCATTTTTATGAAAAAACAACAAATTTTTGCATATGCTTGTTCTGCTGCCTTACTTGGCACATTAATTGGATGCGGTCAAAAGACAGAAATTGACCAATCTGTTCCAGATACTATCATTGAGGTGGCAAAAACCACTGCTTCTTCTGAAACGACTTCTGCCACAACTGCAACCTCTGGGATTACTTCCAGCAGCACTGGCAGTGCAACCAGTTCCGGCAGCACGAACACCACAACAGCTACCACCATTCACTATGCCGGAAACCCGAATTTGACTGTTCGGAGAACAGAAGCTCCTGCTACACAGCCAACTGTTGCACAAACTACAGTTGTTACTACAATTCCAACGGAAGCTCCAACAGAACCTGTTACAGAAGCTCCGACAGAGGCAACCGCAATCGTTGAAACAACTGTTATTAGCACACTGGTTGCACCAAATGGAACTTTTACGGAAGACGACATGCGGTTTACGTTTGACGGAATTTCCGTGAAACCGGGTGAAAGCAGCATTGATTTCCGAAACCAAATGCGAGGAAAAGACCATATTCCTACTGAACCAGTCGATGGCATGCAGTTTATTTCGTATGACGAACAGGGTATCAAGCTGGAATTGGTTGATAATGCAGAAGAAACCTTGAAAGCCATCACACTTTCCAACGAGAAAGCTTCTACTGAAAAAGGGATTCACATTGGTTCTACTGTAGAAGAAGTAAACGCAGCCTATGGTATGGGAACAGATCAAGACGGATTTTATCGTTATACCATCGACTTAAATCCGGATGATGACCACGATGATTATTATTTGGAATTTGCATTCGATGGAAACGGTTTGGTACAGTCAATTACCTATTGCTGTATCACTGTTGGCGGTTAATCAAATGCATTGAGAAACACAAAAGCGGTAGGCTTGAATATCAAACCTACCGCTTTTTACTTTTCTTTACTTTTCTGCCTGTTCCAGCAAATCTAAAATCGCATTCTTTGGCAATGCACCTACATTCTGGGTAATAACCTTACCCTGTTTCAGTACCACCAATGTTGGAATGCTCATGACACCGAATTTCTGTGCCAATTCCGGCGACTCGTCCACGTCCACCTTGCAAATCTGATAGTTCTGATATTCTTCCGCAATTTCATCCACCAGCGGAGATACCATTCTGCAAGGACCGCACCAAGTTGCATAAAAATCAATCAGAACTGGTTTTTCTGCTTGCAGAACCACTGCTTCAAAATTATCCTTTGTTACTGTTGTGACTGCCATTTTTCTCATCCTTTCCTGTTTCTGCATCATTGCTTTTATAATACAGCATACAATGACAATATCCTTCAAATTCCGGATCTGCAATTTGTTTCCGGAACTCTTCGCACATGCATTTATATGCTTCTGTCCGTTCTAAGCGACAAGGACAATAACCGCCCTTCTTTCGCAATCCTTCCCGAATTGCAGCAACCAAATCTGCATCCGAATTGAGCCGAACACTCATACCATCACACACCTTATTCTATGACGTTTCGCCTGTCTTTATGATACACAATCTATGAGAATTTTAAAAGTAGTTTTTATGTCGTTTTTGATAATAATTCCTATTAAGCATTTATTCTGCTTCCTGTGCTTGTTGCAAAGCTTCTCTTGCACTTTGCAGCATCAACTTGCTGGGAGAATCTCCAGCCATAATTCGAGCGATTTCCTGCACCCGTCCTTCGAAATCCAATGGTGTTACATGGGTACTGGTTCGCTCTCCTTCCACCTTTTTTTCAATCAAAAGGTGATGATTTGCCATTACTGCAATCTGTGACAGATGCGTCACGCAGAGAACCTGTCTATTTTTCCCGACTTCTTTTAGTTTAAATCCGATTTTCTGGGCAGCCTTTCCGCTGACACCCGTATCAATTTCATCAAAAATCAAGGTCGGAATCTGATCTCTGTCTGCAATGACACATTTTAATGCCAGCATAATTCGAGATAGTTCCCCGCCAGATGCAATTTTTGCAAGCGGCTTTGGTGCTTCGCCCTTGTTGGCAGAAATCAATAGTTCCATGCTATCCATTCCCTGAATGGTTAGCTTTCCAGTTGTATGAGCAACCTGTAAAACAACATCCGGCATATTTAAAAAGGTCAACTGCTCCATGACCGCATCTGTAAACCGTCTTGCCGCTGCTGCACGCTGCTGAGAAAGCTGCTTTGCCTCTGTAGAAACCACTTCTAATAAGTGATTTTTTTCTTCTAATAGCGTTTTGATTGCAACCGCATCGTGTTGCATCTGTTCCAGTTGTAATTCTGCATCGTTTGCACGTTCTAGCAATTCATCGCAGGTACACAGATATGTTTTAGAAACCTGCCGAAATAATTCTGCCCGTTGCTGTAATTGCTGATACTGAGCTTCATTGTCGGAAAGTTGTTCCATCTTTTGAAATAAACTTTCTGATAAGTCCAACAATTCTACTTTTACCGCTTCCAATCGCTGCAACCATGATTCTTGTTCGGGCTGATCTGCTGCCGGAAAAGTTGCAGTCTGTAGCTGCTGTTCTGCTTCTGCTAAACTGGCAGTTGCACTCTGTTCGTTCCCCTCTAATAATTGCCAAGCGGAACGAACTGCCATTGCTGCATCTTCTGCCGCCTGCAACTGCTGCATTTTTTCTGTAATTCGGTCTTCTTCTCCCGGTTCTATTTGCAGAGCACGCACTTCTTCCAGTAGCGTTTGCAGGTATGCTTGCTTTTGTTTCCGTTCTTTCGCTGCCTTTTGTGCCGCATTCAACTGTTTTGCAATCTTTTGTAGAGCACGAAAATGTGTTTGATAAGATTGCAGCAAGGGCAGTGTTTCCCCAAACTGGTCAATCATCTGCAAATGCTGGTCGGCTGACCGTAAAATCTGATTGTCATGCTGTCCGTGAATGTGAATCAGTCTTGCTCCCAATTCCCGCAGTGCAGAAACCGTTGCAATTCGATGGTTGATGCGTGCTGTGCTGCCGCCGTCTGCCATAATTTCCCTCGTCAACAACAACTCTCCATCTGGAGCAGAAAACCCCAACGCTTCCAAACATTCTAAGACGGGTGTTCCCAATTCTGTAAATTGTGCAGAAATGACTGCCTTTTTACAGCCTGTCCGGACAAAATCCTTTGTTACTCGCTGCCCTAAAACGGCATTGATACCATGAATCAAAATGGATTTTCCGGCACCCGTTTCACCGGTGAACACATTAAAATGCTGAGAAAACGGAATGCTTGCCCGTTCAATGACAGCCAAATTTTCAATATAAAGTTCTTTCAGCATATCGTTTCCCCTTCTTCCGTTTGCATCCAAACTGCATATTGTTTTGCGAAAAAGGCAGCCTGTTCTTCTGACCGCAGCAAAATAAAAATGGTATCATCTCCGGCAATCGTTCCCACAATGCGATGGTCTTGTCTGGCATCCACAGCCGCACAAATTGCCTGTGCTGTACCAGAACGACAGTGTAAAACGGCAATTTGTCCAGCATAATCCGTTCGCAGAATGGCATCCCGTAAAAGATGGTCAGAAATGGGTGTCTGTTCCGGCAGACGGTAACAACAAACACCGTTTTCCAAATGCTGTTTTACCAGCTGCAATTCCCGAATATCTCTAGAAATGGTTGCCTGTGTGACAGAAATTCCCTGCTCCAGCAAAGCTTGTATCAAATCTTCCTGTGTTTCCAGCTCTTTTTGCTGAATCAATTCCATGATTGCGGCGTGTCGCTCTTTTTTTCCCATTTTGTCACCTTCTCTTTTTCAGATTCCCCTTTTAGTGACTGCATCATTTTTCGATTCAAAGAATCAAAAAATGTGTTCCCACTCAAATCAATCAGAGAAATTTCATGTGGGGAACGGTAAATTTCCATTCGATGATAAGCGTCCAAACAGATTGGCGGTGCACCGTCTGCACTGATATACACATCCCGAACATCCTGCTCCTGCAATGATACACACAGCCGGCTTTCCGGTGAAAATAGAATTGGTCTTGCAGAAAGCGAATGCGGACAAATCAATGTCATTTCAATACAGGAAAATTCCGGTTCAATGATTGGCCCACCAGCAGATAAGGCATATGCGGTAGAACCAGTTGGTGTACTGAACAGAACACCATCTGCCCGATATTCGCCCAACAAAACATCATTGCGATATACTGAGAAATCTACAACATGTGCATATTGCCGTGCAATTGTAATATCATTCAAAGCCGTGCAGTGCTGTACAACATGTCCATGCAAGTCCAGCAAATCCCCACAGAGCAGCATCCGACTGGACACCCGATAATCTCCCGTCCGAAGCCGTGCAATTTCTTGGATTTGGCTCGGTTCTAAGGCTGCCATAAAGCCCAATCTGCCTGTATTGATGCCCAGTAGCTTGGTGTTGGTATGAATCAAATGACTTGCACAACGAAGAATCGTTCCATCTCCGCCGATTGCAATGGCAAATTCTGCTTCCTGTACTGCCTCTAAAAGCGGCTGATATTGCACAAAAGACTTGTCAAAAAACAGTGCCCGTAATTCCGGATCTGCAATGGGCGTGATATTGCAAGCCTGCAAAACATCGCAAACTTCTCTTGCACAGGAAAGTGCAGGATCTTTTTTTAAGTTTGGAAACACCACTGCTTTCATGGCAGAACCTCCTCTTATTTTTGACTCCATGCCTGTTCTGCGACTGCTTCCGGTGCATACGGAACGGGCGAAACATTGCCACGCTGTACTTGCACCAGATATTCGATATTACCAGAACCGCCCCGAATCGGCGAGGGACAGAGATACTGGATATGTAAGCCTTGCTGTTCCAGTGCCATACAAACGGTACGCAACACTCGCACATGGACATTTTTAGAACGAACAATGCCATTCTTTCCAACATCGGAACGCCCTGCTTCAAACTGCGGTTTGATGAGCAGAACTGCCCTACCAGTATCCGATAAAAATCGACAAATATCCGGCAAAATCCGTTCCAGAGAGATAAACGAAACATCCACTGAAATAAAATCGATCGGTTCTGCAATGGCAGTTTGCGGCAGTGTCCGAATATCCGTCCCTTCCATACAGACAACCCGTTCATCCTGCCGCAGGGAATCCGCCAGCTGCCCATGTCCAACATCAACCGCATAGACTTTTTTTGCTCCATGCTGTAACATACAGTCGGTAAATCCGCCAGTCGAAGCCCCGATATCCATACAAGTTGCCTGCTCCAAAGAAAGATGTTGCTGTTCCAGAATCCATTCCAGTTTTAAACCGCCTCTGCCAACATATCGCAAATCTTCTCCCAACATGGTGAGTTCGGCTGTTTCTTCTGTCAATTTTGCAGGCTTTGTGCAGATGATACCGTTCACCTGAATCTGCCCATTTGCAATCAGATTCTTTGCACGCTGCCGACTGCCGACCAGACCACGTTGCAACAATAATACATCCAACCGTGTCATACAGACTGCTCCTTCTCTTTCTGTTCCACTGTCTGCCGGATTTTTTTCAGCATAGCAGCTTCTGACAAGCCGATTTCATCCAGCTGTGCGGCAATGGATGCCTGTGGAATGAACTGTTTTGGAGCAATCCGCTGATAACTGCCCGTATATCCCATTTCTAACAGTAAATCTCCCAACAGCTGGGAAATGCCGCCATAATAGTAGGCCTCTTCAAAGAACAGAATTCGCTGATAAGAGCGACAAATAGAGGGTACTAATTCTGGCAATGGGAAAATCTGCGTCAGCTTCAGCAAATCACAAGCAAGTCCTTCTTTTTCAGCTGCTTGCTTTGCACGGTACAACAAATCATACGTTCTGCCGTAGCCAATTAAAAGCGTATCTGTTCGACATCCTGCGGTATGCGTGTAAGCCGTATTCAATGCACTTTTATCAAATATCGTGTTATCTGCTCCACGTGGATAGCGGATACAAGCCAAGCCGGTATCCTGATACATTGCCTGCCGTAAACAGAGTGTCAATTCATCATAACAGGCTGGTGCGTAAATGGTTGTGCCCGGAATGGAAGTCAAGAACGATACATCAAATAATCCATGGTGCGTTTCTCCGTCTTCTCCAACCACACCAGCCCGGTCAATGCCCAGCACAACATGTAATTTTCCAATCGCAACATCATGCAACAACTGGTCATAGGCACGCTGCAAGAAAGAAGAATACACTGCAAAAACAGGTAACTTTCCCTGCGATGCCAGTGCAGCTGCAAACGTAACCGCATGCTGTTCCGCAATGCCGACATCATAATACCGCTGCGGATAGGCTCTGGAAAAATATTGCAGCCCGGTTCCGTGTTCCATGGCTGCGGTAATCGCACAAATTGAAGCATCTTTCTTTGCAAGGCGAACCAATTCTTTCCCGAAAATATCGGAATAGGTATCCTTTCCGGAAATTTCCGGATTGCCAGTTTCCACATTGAAGCGAGAAATTCCATGAAATTCGCCCGGGTTTTTTTCAGATGGCAAATAGCCTTTCCCTTTTTTCGTGTGAATATGCACGAAAACCGGACATTCGTATGCCTTTGCCGCCTGCAAAACTTCTTCCAAATCTTCTAAGTTATGCCCATCCACAGGTCCTAAATAGACAAACCCAAAGTCTTCAAAAATCGTTGCCGAACGGAAAACCGTATCCCGCAGGGCATCTTTGGAAGATTTAATCATTTTCGCAACCGGTGCACCAATGACAGGTGTTTTTTGCAGCTTGCGTTCTACCGCTTTCTTTGTCTTGACATAGTTTTCGGAATTGCGAATGTTGGCAAGATATTTTGCCACAGAGCCAACATTTTTAGAAATCGACATGGCATTGTCATTCAAGATAATAATCAGCCGATTTTTGCTCTTTCCAGCATTGTTTAGCCCCTCAAATGCCAAACCGCCTGTCATTGCTCCATCACCCAACACAGCAATCACATGATGAGGGTCGCCATTTTGCCGCATGGCTTCTGCAACCCCACTGGCAACGGAAATGGCAGTACTGCTGTGTCCGCTGATAAATGTATCATGCGGCGATTCTTCCGGCTTTGGAAAACCAGAAATGCCGTTTTCTTTTCGGAGCGTGGAAAATCGTGCATACCGCCCCGTTAAAATCTTATGGGTATAACATTGGTGTCCAACGTCCCATACAAATTTATCTTGCGGAGAATCGAAAACACGATGCATGGCAACCGTCAATTCGACCACTCCGAGATTCGATGCCAGATGTCCGCCATTTTTAGAAACCGTCTGGATTAAAACAGACCGAATTTCCTTGCAGAGCTGCTGACATTGTTCTGTATTTAGTTTTTTTAGATCCTCCGGCAGCTGCATGGTCGCCAAAGAGAACCGCTTCTCTGCCGGTATATTGTTTTCATTCATAACATCCCTTCTTAACCATTCGTTTTCATCAGAATCCAATCTTGTTCCGACCTTTTAATGTTTTCGAGATAACAACGATTGTGTCAACGCCATCAAAAATTCTGGATTTGGAAGTGTTTTTAACATCGCCATTGCTTTTTCTGTCAAAGCAGCCGCTTCTTTCTGTGCTGCCTCTAAGCCCAACAATGTTACAAACGTAACTTTGTTTTCTTCGGCATCGCTGCCGACTGGCTTGCCCAACACATCCGTGGTGCTGGTAACATCCAGAATATCATCCACAATCTGAAATGCCAGCCCCAAATAGCTGCCATACGTATCAGCAGCTTTTATTTGTTCATCCGTTGCATTTGCTGCAATGCATCCCATCCGACAAGCAACCCGAATCAGTGCCCCCGTTTTAAACGCACACATGGTTTTCAGTTGGTCAACCGTTACATCTGCTCTGCCTTCCTGCTCCATATCTAGTACCTGTCCGGCAATCATACCATGATGACCGCTTTCTTCTGCCAGCTCTGCAATCAATCGCACTTTCTGTGCATCGGATAAAGCTGTACTATTTGCCAGAACAGAAAAAGCATGGATGCTCATAGCATCCCCTGCTAAAATCGCAAGAGCTTCTGGGAACGCCTTGTGACAAGATGGTCTGCCACGCCGCATATCATCGTCATCCATTGCTGGCAAATCATCATGAATCAGGGAAAATGTATGAATCATTTCGATTGCAGCAGCAGCCGGCATTGCCTGTTCTTCTGTTCCGCCGAACATCTTGCAAAATTCTAATACCAATACGGGGCGAATCCGCTTTCCGCCAGCTTCCAGAGAATACCGCATGGCTTCTACAACAGAAGTCCGCTGCAATGCACTGATGGCATCATCCGGCAGCAATTCCTGCAACGCTGCTTCCACCTTTTTTCCATCCTGCTGCAACAACTGTTTCATTTCTGATTCTGTCATCATGAGAAATCCTCCTCTTCTACGGTCAAGGAAAATTGTTTTTCTGCTTCCTGCAATGCCGTCTGGCAGGCATCTGACAATTGAACGCCTTTTTGATACAAAGCAAGTGCTTCTTCCAATGGCAGTGTGGATTGTTCTAACTGCTTTGTGACTTGCTGCAATTGTTTCAAGTTTTCTTCAAAAGTCATGTTTCTTCCTCCTGTGCAAGCACTTGCACTGAAATCGTTCCGTGTGCCAGCTGAATCGTTAAAACATCCCCAGCTTGTACCGCATCGGCATGGGAAAGAATCTGCTGCCCATGCCGAACAATTGCGTATCCTTTAGACAAAATTCGGTTTGGATGATTGCTCTCTAGTTTTGTCTGTTGCAATTGCAGCTGAAATTGTTTTTCCTGCAATAGTTTATGCATCTGTTGCTGTAACCGATGCCGATTTGCCTGTACTTCTTTTTTTAGTCCGACAATTCGCTTTTCTGGTACAGCAGCAGACAATAATTTTTGTTGTTCGCTCCATTGCTGTTGTTTCTGCTGTAATATCGCAGCCATTCGCGTTTTCAGCTGTTTTCGATTTGCCTGTATCTGATATTGCAACTCCAACATAGACGGAACTGCCAATTCTGCCGCTGCCGATGGTGTTGGTGCTCGTAAATCCGCAGCGTAATCCGTCAATGTCTGGTCAATCTCATGTCCAACAGCAGAAATCACCGGAATGGAACAATGAAACACTGCCATGACGACTTCTTCCGTCTGAAATGCCTGCAAATCTTCGGCAGAGCCACCACCTCGTCCAACAATTAAAATATCACAATCGGATTGTGATGCCCGCTGAATCGCATGTGAAATAGATCCCGGTGCAGAATCGCCTTGTACCTGTGCTGGAAATAACATCACCTGTACCAATGGAAACCGCCGCCGAATCACCTGTTCAATGTCGTGAATGGCAGCACCGGAAGCAGAGGTTACCACACCAATTTTTTTCGGAAAAGCTGGCAAGGGGCGTTTTCTGGCAGCATCAAATACACCAAGTGCAGCCAGTTGTTTCTTTCGCTGTTCTAATGCTGACTGCTGTGCACCCACTCCATCCATCTGTAAATCTGTAACACAAAGCTGAAATGTACCCTCTCGTTCATAGAGCGTTGCCGTTGCAGCTGCAATAACAGAAATTCCATTTGCAAGCGGAATGGAAATCCGGCTTGCTTGATTGCGAAACAAAACTGCTCGAACACTGCTCTCCGCATCTTTCAGAATAAAATAGCAATGCCCCGACCGCTGATTTCGGGTAAATCCGGAGATTTCTCCCCGAATCAATAGGTGCTGTAAATGGCGGTCTTCTTTCAACTGAAAAGCAGCATAGCGATTCAATTGTGTCACCGTCAGAACTGCCATGTTTCGCTCCCCTCTGCCTGTAATGCCGCATAAATTGCCGCTCCAACTGCATTATCACAAGAAAAAGCTGGCTCTGCAAAATAAACATCTCCAGCAGACAACAATTTCTCTCGCATCCACTGGTTCGACATGACCCCACCTGCATAAAGAACGGGTAACTGCCCATATTGTTTTCTTGCAAAGGCTGTCATTTCAAAAACAGTATCTCGAACATTGGTCAAACAGAAACGGGCTACATCTTCTGGTTGTTCACCCTGCTTTAACATCGCCTGACAGCGGTTTTCCAGCCCGGAAAGGCAGCAATTTCCCTCTCGAATAACAGGCTTTGTGCGATATTGTTTCGTACTGACAGCAGCAAGCTGTTCCAATGCAGCCCCACAAGGAAATTGCAGCTGCAACATCAAACCAACACGGTCAATTGCCTGCCCAGCTTTCAAGTCTAATGACGTTCCAACTTGTGTAATGTTCAAGCACAAATCTGCATCCGGTTCGCAAAGCAAACAATCTGTTGTTCCACCGCTCACATGGAAGGCAAGAAATGGAGCTTTTAAGAAAGAAAGTTTCTTTGCAGAATACAGTGCTGCTAGAATATGCCCGATTTGATGAGAAGTTTCATAAACTGGAACTCCCGTCACGGCCGCCATTCCATACGCCATTGTTTTTCCACACAAAAAGCAAGGCATATATGAGCCTTCGATATTGCGTGGTCGGGTGGTAACACCAATTCCAGTTAGATTCTGTGGTGGATTCGGCAATAATGACTGTATTACTTCCGGCAGCTGTCGGGTATGGTGGAAAACAGCATCACTCTGCCGCAGTCCTGCCATACCAGCTTTCACAGGCAAAAGTTTTTTCGACTGCCGAACCGTTCCGTTCTCTGCATCGAAAATCGCACAGGATGTCGTATAATTACTGGTATCCAGTCCTAAAAATTCACGCATGCTGTTCTGTTCCAGTATCCTTTGCATGGTCACGAGCATAATTGCCCAGAACGCCATTGATAAAGGAAATATCTTCCTGATAGCCGTATGCTTTTGCCAGAGAAATGGCTTCTGCAATCGCTGCATTCATCGGCATCTGTGCGTCATAGCGAATTTCATACAATGCCAGTCGTAAAATACTGAGGTTGATTTTTGGAATCCGGTTGATGACTCTCTTGGTACTATAAGCAGAGATAATTTCATCCAATTCTGCTTCATGGGCAACCACGCCATTTACCATTTCTTTTACGGCATCGGTAATCGGTAACAGGTCTGCTTCTTCTGCAACTTGAAACAGTTCTTCCGCTGTATCGTTTTGAAACTGCATTTCAAATAAAATATAAAATGCACATTCTCTCGTTTCGTGTCTTGTCATTTCGTGCTGTGCCATAGTGTCCTCCCTTATGTAAGGTGTATTTTCACGGATACAGCTTTTCTGTTCCGTTTTGACTTTCTCTTATTATATCGTATTTTTCTCTTTCCGTCAAGTGTTTCAAAAAACAAAGCCGCCACATAGGTTCTTCTATGCGGCAGCCCATTTCAACTATAAAGTTATGCAAATATCTGTAAGAATTTCAAGAATGCTGTTTTTCCGGCTTCATCCCGTTTGAATACGCCAGCATCACAGAGCACTTGTTCAAAAACTTTCCCAACTTCTGCCTGCAAAATTGCTTCTGCATTTTCTTCGCAGAATTCCGGATGTTGTTTCTGCACTTCTGCTGCCCAGACAGCATGCGAAGCCGTCTGCGGATTGGCTGTCAAATCTTCGTGCTGTAACATCGCTTTCTTCAGCACGTCCAATTCTACTGCCAGTCTTGCCGGAAGAACCGCCAGACCCATGACTTCAATCAAGCCGATATTCTCTTTCTTGATGTGGTGCAAGGATGGATTTGGATGGAAAATCCCGAGCGGACGGTCTTCCGACGTCCGATTGTTCCGCAAAACCAAATCGCATTCATAGGCATCGCCTTTTTTCCGAGCAATCGGTGTAATGGTGTTGTGTGGCGTTCCATCGGTTTCCGCATAGATTCCAACGGTTGCATCGCTGTAACTTCTCCACTGTTCAAGAATCGTATTGCAGGCATCTGACAATTCTTTCCGATTGATGGAACTCAGCCGAACAACTGACATCGGCCACTTTAAAATACCAGCCTGTACATTTGGATAATCCGCCAGAGAAACTGGTATTTCAATCGGTGCGACTGCCATCGGGAACGTATAATGACCGCCCTGAAAATGTTCATGGCTTAAAATAGAACCGCCGACAATCGGTAAATCTGCATTTGAGCCGATGAAATAATGTGGCAGAAAATCCAGCACATCAAACAGCTTTTCAAAAATCGCATGATCTACTTTCATCGGGACGTGTGCATCGTTGAATACAATGCAGTGTTCATGATAGTAGCCATATGGCGAATACTGCAATTCCCAATTCTGTCCATCAATCTGCATCGGAATCGGACGCAGATTTTGCCGTGCCGGATGATTGGGATTTCCGGCAAACCCTGCATTTTCGGGGCAGAGCTGACATTTTGGATATGCAGCAGCCTTCTGATTGCGAGCGGCTGCAATATCCCGAGGGTCTTTCTCCGGTTTGGAACGATTGATGGTAATATCTAGCATACCATATTCCGAGGCATACTTCCACTTTTTATCTTTTGCGATTCTGCCAGCCCGTACATAATTCAGCTTCTGGCTGATGTCAAAATACCAGTCCGTTGCTGCTTCTGGGCTTTCCTGATACCGTTCCTGAAACTTTGCAATCATTTCATGCGGCATCGGTGTCAAGATTCCCATCAGCTTGGTGTCAAATAAATCCCGAGAAGCTGCGGTATCGGCGATAATGCCATTGGAACAAGCATATTCGATCAGCGGCTGTAAGATTGCATCAATGGATGCATCCGGTTCAGTTCCAGCACCAGAAAGCTGCCAATCGGTTAACTGCAAGACTTCCATCAATTGATTTTGTACAACAAATTGATCAGCCTTTGTTATTAAATTCTGCGTAATCCCATAGTTGATGAGACACTGTATTGCATCACAAATCATCGAACAACAATCCTTTCTATTATTGATTAAGCCTGAAATGAAAATCCGCCAACCGGGCGAATCCGCAGAACATAGCAGCTGCCTGCTCCATACAGGGCTTCCATTTCCTTTACATAGTCTTCCGTTACCTTGGTCGGTACAAATGCCTGAATTGTTCCGGCAAATCCGCCACCGTGTACCCGAACAGCACCGCTCTTGCCCAAGAACCGTTTGCTCATCATGATGCCGAACGGAATGCCCTGTTCAGTCGGTTTCCGGCAGGAATAGAGGTTTTGCAGCAGATTTGCGGAGGAATCTCCAGACTGCCGAACCAAGTCAAAGAAGAAGTCCAAGTTGTCTGCTGCCAGAGCATTATTTTCCAGCAGTGCCCGACGATTTTCATCAAAGAAATGAACAGCACGCATAATTGCCCGATCGCTGCAAACACCATGCAGTTTCGGAATCGCATCGAAAAATTCTGCCGGTTCTACTTCCCGCAGATACTGCTTTCCGAACTGTTCTGCAACCTGTTTCATCTCCTGCGGAATGCTGACATAGTCTTCCGTCAGGTCGGCATGACTGCCCTTTGTATCGGTGATACAAATATGATACCCAGCGTGTTCAAAGTCCAGATTGTGCTGCTGAATCTTCGGGTTTTCAACATCGGCAAAGTCAATATAGACGAATCCGCCGACAGAGCTGACCATCTGATCCATCAGACCGCTGCCCTTTCCAAAATATCGATTTTCTGCATACTGTCCGATTTTTGCAATCTCAACAGCACCTGCTTTTCCTTCGTTGTAATACTGGTCGATAATTGTTCCAACCAGTACTTCAAATGCTGCAGAAGAAGAAAGTCCGCTGCCGCTAAGGACGCTGGATGTCGTGTATGCATCAAAACCAGATACGGAAACGCCCATCTCTGCAAATCGGGCAGCAATGCCTCGAATCAATGCAGCAGACTTTCCCATCTCTGCCAAATGCACACTCAAATCAGTCAGGTCGACAACATCCTGCGGATAATTTGCAGACTTCAAACGAATTACTTGATCTTCATGAAATGATACAATTGCAATTGCATCCAGATTGACTGCCGCAGCCAACACACATCCGTGCTGGTGGTCGGTGTGGTTGCCGCCGACTTCGGTTCTGCCCGGTGCAGAATAAATGTACAGGTCTTCCCGTTCCGGATACAGTTCTGTAAATGCCTGAATCGCATCTACATACCGCTGCCGCTGCTGTTCCAATGTCGCTTTTGCATTGCCATACAGCAAAGACAGCTTGTCATCCATTTTTCCACTTGCAAATGCTTCTGTCCATTCGGTTGCTTTCATAAAGAGCCTCCTTTGAAATGTTTCTGTTTGACGTTTGATTGATTCAGAGCGTCCCCCTCTAAATTGCTTTGATTTCAGCAGGTTCTTTGCTGAATCTCAACAACGCTACACTCTGCCAATGACTTTTCCAAAGCAGCGTGCCTGATTGGTTAAGGCAATATCTGCATAGGCATCATTCAAGGAAATCAGGCGATCTCCACCAAATTTCTTGATGTAGCCGTTTCCATTTACAAAAAAAATACCGATTTCTCCAACTTGCAAGATATCTGCTTTTTCTACCAGAACAATATCTCCATCATGATAAATCGGCTCCATGCTGTCACCAGCAATGCGAAGTGCAAAATCTGCTTTCTGTGCCTCTTCGGTATCCGGAACTTGAATTTCCTCCCATGCATCATCATCCAAAAGCACACCTGTTCCGGCAGAAACCCGATAAAGGCTGCTGCGAATGGTACGCATAGGCTGCTGTTCCTGTTTTTGGGATTGGCAGCGGATATATTCTTCTTCCAGCACCATAGAAACCAATCGCTTTCCATGGCTGTCCAATGCTTGCAGCTTGGTATAAACTGCCTGCTCTTCCGGTGAAACAGTTTGATTAGAATGCGTACTGGTTGCCCCTAACAAATAATCCAGACTTACCGAAAAAAAAGCAGCAATCCGACACAATATTTCACCGTTTGGCTCTCTCGTGTTTTTCTCATAATTGTTATAGGTCGTATAGGGAAGATGCAGTGCTGCAGCGGCTTCTTTTACGCTGTAACCATGCTGCTCCCGTAATTTTTGCAGTCGATCTTGAAACATATTTTTCCTCCAACGGTGTTCGAACAAAGAAATTGATTTTGCTTGCAAATAGTATACCACATTTTTTCGGAAATGTCAATCTCTTTTTTCTCAATTTGAGAAAAATTAAAAAGAAACTGTCTTTTCTGTCATTTTCCCAGCTATAAAAAAATTCCCCGACAGCTTTTGAAAAGATGTCGGGGAATTTTGAATGCTTTTTTTCTGTTTCATATGATATCATACACAAAACAGAAACGCAGCTGTACAATTTATCCGAATACTGCCAGCAGGAAACCGGCTGCAATTGCAGAGCCAATAACGCCTGCTACATTCGGTCCCATTGCATGCATCAGCAAGAAATTACTCGGATTGGCTTTTTGTCCTTCAATCTGAGAAACACGAGCTGCCATCGGAACAGCGGATACACCAGCAGAACCAATCAGCGGATTGATCTTACCGCCAGACAGCTTATACATCAGCTTGCCGACCAGCAGACCGCCAACAGTAGAGAAGCAGAATGCCAGCAGACCTAAGCCAACAATATACAGGGTTTGCAGGGACAGGAACGAAGAAGCAACGGTTGTTGCACCAACAGAAATGCCAAGGAATACAGTAACGATGTTCATCAGAGCATTCTGTACAGTGTCAGAAAGTCTTGCCGTTACGCCGCATTCTCTCCACAAGTTCCCCAGCATCAGGCAGCCGATCAGCGGAGCGGTGGACGGCAGCAGCAGGATAACAAACAAGCTTACAATAATCGGGAAAATGATTTTTTCCGTCTTGGAAACCTGACGGTTCTGTTCCATTTTTACCTGCCGTTCCTTTTCAGTCGTCAGAAGCTTCATCAGCGGCGGCTGAATCATTGGAATCAACGCCATATAAGAGTAAGCAGCGATTGCGATTGGGCCTAACAGTTCCGGTGCCAGCTTACTGGTCAGGAAGATGGCAGTCGGACCATCTGCACCACCGATGATACCGATGGAAGCAGCCTGATTTCCGGTAAATCCAATGCAAACCGCACCAAAGAATGCCAGGAAAACGCCCATCTGTGCAGCAGCCCCCAGCAGCAAGCTCTTCGGGTTGGAAAGCAACGGGCCAAAGTCGGTCATTGCACCAATGCCCAAGAAAATCAAAGATGGATACAAACCAGTTTTTACACCGATGTACAAGATATCCAACAAGCCGCCGTTTGCCATGATATGACCATAACTGTGGTAATACTGGCTGCTTTCATCCAAGAATGCATTCCAAAGTTCCGGATGATACAAGGCATTTGCGGAACTTGCACCATCGACAAAGAAGTTCGATACATTTACCAGCAAGCAGCCAAAAGCAATACCAACCAGCAGCAGCGGTTCAAACTTTTTCACGATACCCAGATATAACAACAGGCACGCAACTGCGATCATAATCAGATTCTTCCAGCCGCCGTCCATAAAAAAGCCGACAAAACCAGAATCCATCAACAATCGCTGAAGGGTTTCCAGAATATTCATGTGCGTCCCTCCTTATGCCAAAACAATCAGCGGAGTTCCGGTTTCAACAACGGCACCCTTGGAAGTAGCAATCTGTACAACCGTGCCATCCTTCGGAGCAGCAATTTCGTTTTCCATCTTCATGGCTTCCAGAATCAACAGGGTCTGTCCTGCCTTTACCTTGTCGCCTTCCTTGACATCGATCCGCAAAATGTTGCCCGGCATTGGTGCGTTTACTGGTTCGCCAGCAGACAGTGCGACCGGAGCCGGAGCTGGAGCAGCTGCCGGTGCTGCTGGTGCAGCCGGAGCGGCTGCGGCTGCTGGAGCAGCCGCTGGAGCTGGAGCACACGCTTCGTATTCATCCAGCAGTACGACTTTTCCGACTTCTACTTCTACTTCGTATGTTTTTCCATTCAATGTTACTTTATACTTCATCGTTCTTGACCTCCTTAATCGAAAGGAACCGTAATTCGTTCAGCGGCTTCTTCATCTGATAAGCAACAACTGCCATTACCATTGCTGCTTCCTTATCAGATACATCAAACCGTTTTACATGACCAGCAGAACCCGGTGCAACTGGCTTCTGCGGTTCTTCTGGTTCTGGAGTGGAAACCGGTTCTGGTGTAGCAGCTGCTGCAGCGGCTTCCTTTTTCTTTGCACTTGCCTGAAATCCTGCACCAATGAGATAAATCACCAGCATCAGCAGAGACAATCCAACAAATACAACCAGATAGCCGAAAATCGCTGTAATGCCAGCTTCGCCGATTCCCATTTTTGTGGCGAGTGAAACAAATCCTTCCATGTGTCACAGCCTCCTTACATTTCTTCAATCGTATAGGTGGCTTCGTTTTCTTCCTGTGCCTTCCGATCCTTCAGGAATTTCAAAGTCTGATCCGGATAGCAGATATAACTCATAACATCTTCTTCCGAACGTGCCAAATCGCCCAGTGCTTCCGCAGCTTCCTGGAATTCAACGCCAGTCCGCTTCTGGTCTTCAATCCGGCAATCCACTGGCTTTCCGCCAACGCCCAGTACTTTTTCCTGCAATTCCTTTGCAACTGGAGCCGGAGCAATGCCGTATTCGCCCTTGATATAGTTCTTAACTTCCTTGGAAATCTGCTTGTAGCGTTCGCCCAACAGAACGTTAGTGACTGCCTGGTTGCCGACCATCTGAGAAAGCGGTGTTACCAGCGGCGGATAACCCAAATCCTTCCGGACTGCCGGAATTTCTGCCAGAGCCTGATCGAACTTGTCCATTGCCTTCATATCAGTCAAGTTTGCAATCATGTTGGACAGCATACCGCCCGGAACTTTATAAACCAGTGCCTGTGCATCCGTTGCAAGGCTCTTCGGGTTGATCATGCCGTTGTCTACATACTTCTGCTTGATCGGCTTGAAGTAATCGTTAACCTGATTGATCAAATCTTCTTTCAGTCCGGTTTCAATGCCATACTGCTGCAAAGCATAGAACATGGTTTCCGTTGCCGGCTGAGAAGTACCGCCAGAGAAACAAGAAGTTGCTGTGTCGATGACATCAATGCCCGATTCAATTGCCTTGGTCAAGGTCATATATGCCATACCGGTTGTGCTGTGGGTGTGTAGAATCAGCGGAATGTCGCCAACTGCATCCTTAATGCCCTTAATGAGGTGTTCTGCTTCATAAGGGGTCATTGTGCCAGCCATATCCTTCAGACAAATGGTCTGGAAGCCCATCTGTTTCAGTTCCTTGCACATCTGGATATACTTGTCCACAGTGTGTACCGGACTCTGTGTATAGGAAATACAGCCGGATGCGATGGTGTTCTTTGTGGCATACTTCATGGTTGCATTCAATGCCGTTTCCAGGTTCCGGAAATCGTTCAGTGCATCAAAAATACGAATGACATCAATGCCGTTCTTGATGGAGAGTTCAATGAACTTTTCCACCACATCATCGTGATAGTGCTTGTAACCAAGCAGGTTCTGTCCTCGCAGAAGCATCTGCAACTTGTTGTTCGGCAGATTCTTCCGCAGCTTTCTCAGTCGTTCCCACGGGTCTTCGTGCAAATACCGCAGGCAGGAGTCAAATGTTGCTCCACCCCAGCATTCAATGGAATAGTACCCTGTTTGATCCATCACCGGCAGAATATCTTCATAATCTGCATACGGAAGACGAGTCGCCATCAGGGACTGATTCGCATCACGCAAAACCGTTTCCGTCAGTTGTACTTTTCTCATGTAAAAGCCTCCTTTTAAAAATACAATCCACTTCCAAGTATTTTTCTCTCAGCAGTCGTTTGTTTCTGCATGCGGTAAAAATACCCGGCTATTAGCAGTATAACACAAACAGAAAAGAATTTCCATTGATTTTTTGTGTTTTTTTATCTTTTTCCGTTTTTCTTGTCTTTTTCCTCTTTTTTTCTTTTCTTTTCGCTTTTTATGGAAAGAAAAAAGCAAATCTTCTGCATTTTTTCACATCTGCCAAATGTGTCTAAAAAATGCTTTACAATCCAACAAAAATCTGATATACTAAAGATATTCCCCTACTTAAATGCAGGTACAGCATTATTATTTTCAATTTCATGAAAAAAACGAATAGAAAATAAATCCAAGCCCATCGAAAGGAGCTTTTTATGAACCGTTTTTCTCTTGTTGCAGCAACTCTCGCACTCTCCCTTTTCTGTACGCCAAACGTGGTATCCGCAACAAATTCCCTTCCGCAAACGCCATCTGAATGGATGGATTTCTTAGAAAAACAGTCCATAAATCAGGAAGATTATGGAAATTCCGACCAAAATTTTGTGACTGACTCGTTACCACTGGTGAAAGATTCCGCACAAAAACCAGACCCAAATGTCATTAAAATCATGATTGACCCTGGACACGCAAACTATTATAATCCCTCTACGGTTGTCAATGGTTATTACGAAAGCGTTATGACTTGGACACTCTCCAACTACTTGAAAGAAGAACTGGAAGCCCTTGGCGTACAAGCAGATTTGACAAAGACATCTCTAGAGGATGACCCAGATTTACAGCCACGAGGACATATGTCCGCAGGATATGACTTTTTCTTATCCGTCCACAGCAATGCTACAAGCTATTCTTCTATTGACTATCCCGTTGCAATCTGCTATCAGAATTTGGATTGGACAGATATTGATGACACCAGCCGAGCAGTTGGACAGCTTTTAACCGATAAAGTAACAGAAGTTATGGAAACCCGTCAGAAAGGTATTATCTGGCAGCGGCTTTCTGATAATGACCGAGATGGAAACGGTGTCAACGATGACGAATGGTATGGCGTTTTATGTGGTGCTCGATATGTTGGAACGCCGGGCGTTTTAATGGAACATTCTTTCCATACCAATTATCGTGCAACAGTTTGGCTCATGCAGGACAGCAACCTCAGAAAGCTGGCGAAAGAAGAGGCAAACGTCTTGTATACCTACTTCCGCACACAAAAAGAATCCAATCGCTATATCGGCGATGTGGACGGAGATGGCAGCTTATCTGTTCAAGATGCGGTACAAATTTTAACCTATTACGCACAGCAGGCAGCAGGCTGCTCCCCTGCTTTCGCATCTGATTTACAATATACCACAGCCGATTATGATGGGGATGGCAGTATTACAGTCAACGATGCTGTTTCTGTGTTGGAAACCTATGCAAAGCAAGCCGCTGGCTTACAGCCTACACTTTTGATGGTAGGTGATCGTGCACATTCCTAATTACAACAGAAAGAAGGATTTTTTTGGAAAAATTATTGCTCATTCAAATCACACCAGAAGATGCGATTTTAAATCTGGCTCAGCGAATGCATATCCGAACGGTTTCAGTTTCCCCTAATGACTACCAAAAAAGCATTGGGCAGCTTGCTGGTTTTCCAGACCAAACAGCAACCCATACCAGTGATGGTACAGGCTTAGATGGAAGTATGCTGATTTTTTGCGATGTAAAAGAACGGCATCAAAATCAGATTTTAGAAAAGCTGCGTACCATGGATGTATCCATTACTTACAAGGCTATTCTTACTCCAACAAACCGCCACTGGACAGTGTTTCAACTCTATGACGAACTGCATCGGGAACATTGTGCTATGGCTGGGAAAGAGCAGGACGATTCTAAATGAAAACGCTGATTTTAAACGGTTCTCCCAGAAAAAATGGCGATACGGCACAATTGCTAGAGCTGGCAAAGGCACAATTACAGGGAACATATCACGTTGTTTCTGCCTATACGGCAGATATTCATCCCTGTATTGATTGCCGCCACTGTCAGAAACAATTTGCTTGTATCTTTGCAGACGAAATGGAAGCAGTTTATACGTACTTAAAAGATTGCGACCGCATTTTACTTGCCTCTCCGATTTATTTTTCAGAATTAACCGGTTCGCTGTTAAATGTAATCAGTCGCTTGCAGCCCTATTTTTACGCACGATATTTCAGAAAAGAACCGATTCCGCTGCATATCCAAAAGGCAGTTACGGTATTGGTTGGTGGTGGAACTGGTTCGCCAAAAAAGGCATATGATACCGCAACTGGTATTTTCCAGTTGTTGCAGGTCAAAGAACAATATCCGTTTTTCTGTTCCCATCATACAGACCAAATTCCAGCAACTGCGGATTTGGATTTTATGCAGACGTTTCAAAAAGCCATGCATTTCTTGAATACTTAACAAACTGCGGATGCACCTTATTCTTTTGGTGCATCCGCAGTATTTTTTGTATCTGTTTCGGGTGATTGGTATGGAATCGCTGGAATGGTAATCGTAATGCGTGTTCCACTGCCCAAATTACTTTGAATCGACACGCCGTATTCCTGCCCATAAATCAAATGGATTCTATCATCCACATTGTGGATACCAATTCCGGTAAAAGATTCTTTTCGGTTTTTCTGGGCATCATCCAACTTCATTCCAGAGCCGTTGTCCACAACTTCAATGACCAAATCATCTTCTTTTTTGCGGAAAAATATATGAATCAAACCACTGGTGGTTTCTGAAAAAGCATGATAAAATGCATTTTCTACAAATGGCTGCACCAATAGCTTTGGAATGGACAGAGATTCACACGATTCCGCAATAAAAATATCTGTGTGAATTTGTTCTGAGAATCGGGTATGCAGCAAGAACATATAGTTTTCCAGATTTTTTGCTTCTTCTGCAACAGAAATAATTTCGTTTTTGTTGCTAATCGTATTCCGCAAAATCATAATAAATGCATCAATGGATTTTACAGATTTTTCCGTTTCTCCCTGCCAAATCAGCCACTTAATGGTTGTCAGTGTGTTATAGATGAAATGCGGATTGATTTGCATTTGCAATGCATGAATTTCTGCTTTGCGACGGTTGCTTTGCTCCTCCACCAGCTGATGGATATAGCGGTTAATGTCATCCAGCAATATATTATAAACATGGGAAAGTTCTTTGATTTCATAGCTGCCGCTTTCCTCAATTTTAGAGGTTAAATCCAGCTGTCCATCCTTGGTTTTTGACATCCGCCGAATCAACCGATAAATCGGCTGCACCGAATAATTGATGAAGAAGAACATCGGTATCATCAATCCAATACAAATCAACATGCTAATCAAAATGGCATTTCGGAAGATATGGGAATCTTTTAAAATTTGTTCCTGATTGATGAGGCTCATAATATAGCATTGCATTTGTGGCTGATAGGAATAAACAACCGAACAAGTTGTTCCATTGTAAGAGATTTTCTCTGTTTTCTTTCTCGCACTCTGCAACAATTCTGGTTGCTCTGTTCCAATTAAATCCGTATCGGGAGCAGCTAATACCGTCCCCTGTGTATCCAGCAAAAAAAGTTCGCTGGCAGCTCCTGTATATCGGATATCAAATCCCGACATGGTATCCAATGGAATGACTGCATAGACATAACCATATGGAATGGTGCTGTTTGAATAGGTCAGCGAAGAACCAATTACATATGCACCTTTTCCCTTTGCAATGGTAGAAAGTCCGTTTTCCACATACTGAACAACTGGTTTCCCGTTTGCCTCCTGAATCGATTTTGTAAATGTGCTGTTGAGGATTTCTTCTTGTGAGATAGACAAGGAGGATTCGCCGCTGATAAAAGATCTTCCATTTCTTCCAATTGCTATGATTCGAATCGTTTGTTTCAGCTGATTACTTTGTATCGCATCAATTTGTCGTTTCATGCTATAAATAGTATACGATGCTTCGGGTGTAGACATATCTAACATGCCAAAATACCGCCGGAATGCCCAGCTTTCTCTGACGGTCTGCATTACAGTTGCCGTTTCTGCATAAAATTCTGTCATATCAGTGTTGATTTGTTCTGTGAAAATCTGGTTTGCATTGCGAAATGTTTTCAGATAATTTTTTTGCAGTGTTTGAATGGAGATCCACGTGATCAGAATGGTTGCCAGAATCACGCCTGCCACTGCAACGGAAATAACCCGTAAAAATAAATTGTTCGTTTGCAGCCATTTTTTCAACTTCATAAGGGATTCCTCCTGTGCAGCTCATTGTTTTTGATTGCGGAATTGTTTGGGCGTATATCCCGTAAATTTCTTAAAGACTTTCGTAAAATAACTGTGATCCATATAGCCAACCGCTCCGCAAATCTCTGAAATGGGCGTTTTTTCTTTCAGCAGCATTTCTGATGCTTTTTCCACTCGAATCCGGTTTAAATATTCGTTGAACCCCTCTTTGCAGTGAGAAGAAAAGTATTTAGAAAGATAATAATAATTAAAATTAAATTGCTCTGACAGCTGCCGCAACGTCAATGGTTCATCATAGTGCTGAGCGATATAATCCAAAATCGAACGAATCGTCAGGGATTCCGGTGAAATATGATATTTTGCTTCAATTTCCGCCATGTCTGCTTCCATAATCTGTAAAAATTCCAGCAGTTCTTTTGCCGATGGAATGTGATTGATTTGCATAAAATAATGCTGTTTCAAATCGTTGATGCTTTCTGCATTTAGTTTTAAGTCCTCTAGAACTGCCATAATCTGATAAATACTGTTCAGCAGCATGGATTTGACTTCATATTCCGGCTGTATCCGTGCCGTCATCACTTCCTGCATATAGTCAATCAATAATGCAACTGCCTGCTGCAACCGCAACGACTTTAGACAGACAGAAAACCGTTCTGTTTCAAATCGTTTCATATCTTTTGCATCTGGCAGAGCCGCAGCATAGAAAAAGCAGGCTTCCGGAGCGTAAAAATGCTGGTTCAATGCGGTTCGCCAATCCTGCTGATAGATTCGCTTCAACAATAACGGATTCTGAAAGGCTGGTGGAGCTGCATAAAAAGAATCTGGGAAATGATTCCTCAGCTTTTCAAAGAAACCATTACAAGTTTGCAAGACAGATTGCAAATCGTTTCCGGAAATGTTCAGCAAAATCAATATACATTTCCGGTCAACTGTTGTCACTGCCCATGCCATTAACTGTTTAAACTCGTTTGGAATGGCGGTTTGCAGCCATTTTTCCTGTCGCTGGAGCGTTTCTCCTGTTTTATTGATGGCAATCAAATCCGTTCCCAGCAGTAAAAAAGTATCATAGGGAAACGCTTTCCGCCAATCGGCTTCCGAAACATCCGCAGCAAAGCCGGAAATCCATTTTTGCACCATCTGTTCCGGAATGGTCTGCTGCTTCTGAAAAGCAGCAAGATTCAATTTCGATGCTGCGGATTGTACGGCTTTCAGCAGGCTATCCGGATTCATTGTCGGTTTTAACAAATAATCTTCTGCTCCGTTCTTCATCGCAGATTTAATATATTCAAAATCGCTGTAACTGCTCAGGACAACCACTTTGATTTCCGGATATCGTTCTTGAATAATTCCGGTCAGTTCAATGCCATCCATAATCGGCATCACAATGTCTGTAATGACAAGATGTGGATGCAGCGATTCAATCAGTTGCAAGGCTTCTTTTCCATTATTGGTTTCCCCCACGACTTGGAAACCTTCTTGTTCCCAGTGCACCAGATTTTTTATTCCCTGTCTGAGCAGAAATTCATCTTCCACAATCAGAATTTTACAATAAGATTCCATGTCATTTTCATCTCCTTATTGTGTTAAAATAAAATAAAAATTGAATTTCTTTTATTTTAGCACAAAATCATAAAAAAAGTCAATCAATTTTGTGAAACGTGCATATGTACGGTTTGTGACGACTGTTCCAAAAAAATAAAATCGACTAAGATTTGCTCTCAGTCGATTCTGCTCAGCTCTGAAATTTACGGGAAATTAAGCCTTCCGACAGGCGTAATGGCGTACCCGTTTGATTTCCTCGGCAATTGTCCAAATCACTTCGGAATTGGACGGTTTCCCACCGGAATTGGGAAAAGAACCATTTAATTGTGTCTTATCATAAGCAGTTTCAATCGCATAGCGGAGCGTTCGTTCAATGCTGACTGCACTTCTGCCGTGCTGGTTGCCGAGCAGCTGATAAATTTGCATCACTGGCATCTGTGGATTCTGGAGAGCAATTTCCACCGCATCTTCTAGATATTGATACCCTTTTAATTTTTTCGATACACCGATTTGTGTTTGAATGATGGCGGAGAGTGTTTCTCTGTCTGCTTTATTCATATCTGATTCACCTTTCCAATTTATTTTTTACATGTAAATCCCGTGGCTTTTGCTTCTTGCTTCTATTATAGCACATTCATTTCCAAATTTCAATAACTTTTTTACATTTTTCTATTTTTTTCAAGAATAGTTTGTTTTCCATCGAAAATTCGAGGATTTTTGTGAAACATGCTCTTGTGTTTCAGAATGAAACCGATTTCATAAAGAATGATGGAAATTTTTTTTAAAAAATATTGATTTTAGGGTTGACAAATGCAAAAAGGTGTGCTATACTATAATTGTAAAGTAAAGGAGCCGGAAAATAGTTTTTTAAAAATACCACTAATACCACTAATACCACTAATACCACTAATACCACTAAGCAATAACTGTATATTAAAAGATATTCAAAATAAAACGAAATTCCTTTACCTTGTATGCATACAAAAACGATTCAAACATATTTTTCTTTTTCTAGAAAGGGTTGGTTTCTTATGAAAAGAACAAAAAAATTATTGGCAGGCATTTTAGCTTCTTCTTTGGCAGTTATGTCGCTTCCTTTCTTTGGATTGTCTGCTTCTGCCAATCGTGAAATGGTAACAGATGCGAATGAAATCGTTGCAGATTCAAATTTGATATGCTATGATGTAATCGCTCCTTTCGATAATTATTCTCAGTTATATTGCAATCGTGAAACAAAAACTGCTTTCACAATCCTCAAAAAGGATCTTCCAGATGATTTATACTGGTTGGTAAGTGATATCGATCGATTTAAGGATGGCATGAAGTGCATTCTTCCATCTGATATTGATGATTTTAAATTTGTAAATGCAGATATTACAGTTGCAAAAGATAGCATGTACATTGTTAATCATGGAGCAATTGTTTATGTGGATGACAACGGTGAAGAACATTCTTTCTCCAGCTTTTCCGATGTAGAGGATTACATCATTCACACCTACAATGTGACATTTGTAGATTATGAAACAGTTAAGGAAAACAATAAGGTTGAATATCCTGCTCGAGAATGGAAGTATTTAACTTCCGAGATTAGAAACATTGAACGTGGTAATTCCCTTTATTTGTATTGTAATGATGAAACGAAAACTGCTTTCACATTCTATACAGCTGATGTTCCACATGGTTTACAATTCTTGATTACCGTTTCAGGTATGTTCAATGATAATTTCGGATTTAATATTCCGACAAAATATAATTTAAAGTTCCCCGATGCTGAAGTAACCGTGTTTGACAATCGAATGGATGTTACCAACCATGGTTCAATTGTCTACGTGGATGACAATGGCGACGAACATACCTTCTCCGGATACAAAGATGTGGAAAATTACATCATTCAGAATTACGATACAACGGCAGTTGTTGACTATGACAAGTATGTGGAAGATGGTTCGATCGTTCCAGTTGATGCTGTAACAACACCTGTCAACAACACAACCGCTACCAGCTATTTCACCGGAGATGTAACCGGCGATGGTGCCGTTGATTTGACAGATGCCATTTCTCTGAACAAGATTTTTGCTGGTATGATTACTCCAACAAATGTACAGACTACTGCAGCTGATATCAATCAGGACGGTTCTGTTACAGATGAAGACCTTTCTATTTTGATGCAGTTCTTGATTGGCGTTCGCACCGATTTGACAGATGTCGATTAAATTGTTGCTTCTCTGATTTATCATTTATGCTCACAGTTGAATTTCCGTTCAGCTGTGGGCATTTTTGTTGGAGCAGAAAAACGAATAAAAAATGGGGCAGTCATTTTCGATCTGACTGCCCGTGAACAAAAAAATAGAAAAACCGAGAAGTATCACAATACACTTCTACGTCGCATAAGTTCTGCTTCTGGATGACTTAAACAAAAGCAGCTTTTATGCTCAGGGTTTCTTGTGGGAACCTTGTGCCTTTAGTTTACCATGTGCCCCCCAAAATGTCAACGTATTTGCATCAAACGGGAAAATTTTGCACTAAATGGGAAAAAGCCGAGTATAAATGTAAAAAATAGGAATTTTTTCAACTGTGAAATGAAGGATGCTCTTGCAAAAAAATTGGATTTCTGTTATAATGTTAGCGTATACTAACTAGATTTCAGGAGGTATTTTCCATGGGAACAGAAAAAATTAAACCAGAATTGAACGGCGTTGCAGAAACCATGCTGCTAACCTTTTATGCACGAGCACAATATTCCAAAAGCAAAAAGCATGCTTTCTATGATGCAAAAGCTGTGGAATTGGTAGAACGCTTGGATTATGACTTTTCCAGTGCATCAAAAGATGTCGCTATGGGCGGCGGAACAATTGCAAGAACACTTGTCTTCGATGAGCTGGTACGGGATTTTCTCCAGAAACATCCCGATGCTGTGGTCGTCAATATTGCATGCGGACTGGATACCCGTGTCTATCGGATGGATACCGGCGTTTGTACCTGGTATAACTTGGACTTGCCAGAAACCATTGCTGTTCGTGACCCCATCTTTCAGGAACAGGGTAGAATTTCTACAATTGGCTGCTCGGTATTAGATCCTGCTTGGGCAGATGCTGTAACAAAACGAGGAATGATGCTGTTTATCATTGAAGGGCTGACCATGTATCTTTCTGAAGCGGACATTGCAGCGATGTTGAAAATCATTCACGATCATTTCGACAATGCCTATGTGATGATGGAAGCAACTTCCCCATTCTGGGTGAAAAAGCAGTCGATTGAAGCGTCTGTTGCAGCAACCGGAGCAAAGTTCACATGGGGTGCAAATTCTTTCGCTGAAATGGAATCTCTCGCCCCAGATTTTGTTTCTGTAAAAGATGATAATATTTTGCGTGGCATGGTGCAACTATATCCGATTTATCGGCTGGTTTCTTGGATGCCGATGATTCGGAAAATGGCAGAAAAAATTCTAATCTTCCAGAAAAAAAGTTCCTCCTAAAAATTTTTCTCTTATTTGTTCCATTATAATAGTGTCTTTTTTGATTCCTCTGAAAAATCCCCCTTGCATCTATCATAGAATTGTGGTATAATAGAACCGTATCTTATAGAAACGGTGGTTTTTTTGAAAATATGGAATATTATCTTGACCATGCGGCAACAACAAAGCCCTGTCCGGCTGCGGTTGACGCTTTACTACGCTGCCTCTCTACACACTACGGCAACCCTTCTTCTCTGCATCGCTTTGGCGTAGAAGCACAGCGAGAAGTCGAACAAGCCCGTGCAATTCTGGCGGCAGTTCTTGGATGTACCTCGCAAGAAGTCGTTTTCACTTCCGGTGCAACGGAAAGCAATCATCTTGCCATTACTGGTGCGGTACAAACATACGGAAAACGAAAAAAGAAATTAGTTGTCAGTGCTGTGGAACACGCTTCTGTGCGGAATACGATGCAATTTTTGCAAGATTCCGGCTATGAAGTTGTAACAGTTGCTCCAGATGCAACTGGCATTTATCATGCCTCGGACTTTCTGGATGCCATTGATTCTAACACCTGCCTGCTCAGCATGATGATGGTGAACAATGAAACGGGTTATCGGCTACCGGTACAGACTGTTTTCCGAGCTGCAAAGCGAAAGTTTCCAGAACTCATTACGCATTGCGATGCGGTACAGGGCTTCTTAAAAGTACCATTTCAGGTTCGTTCTCTGCAAGCTGACTTGCTCTCGATCAGTGGGCATAAAGTGCATGGTGTCAAGGGCGTTGGTGCACTTTATCAGAAGAATGGGATTCATCTGCACCCGACATTCCATGGCGGTTCACAGGAACGGGGACTGCGTCCGGGAACAGAAAATGTTCCAGCAATTGCTGCATTTGGTGCAGCTGTACAAACTTATGGCAGCACGGTTCGGGAACGCTATCAGGCAGTTACCGAGAAAAAAGCATATTTACTGGAACGATTACAAGAACTTCCAAACTGTAAAATTCATTCTGTAGAAGATGCTTCCCCTTATATCATCAGCTTTTCATTAAGACCTTATCGTTCAGAAATTTTGCTGCACTTCTTAGAAAAACGAGAGATTTTTGTTTCCAGCGGGTCAGCCTGCTCCAAAGGAAAGAACAGCGGTGTTCCGGTTTTATTTGGGGCGACCGATGCAGAAGCAGATAGCATTCTCCGAGTGAGTCTTTCTGCGGAAACGCCAAATACGGCTTTAGATGCATTGGTTTCCAGCTTACAGGAAGCAACAAAAACACTCCTCTATTAAGGTTCGAGAAAAGAAAGGAATCAACATATGCAAACAGAAATTATCCTTGCGAAATACGGCGAGTTAGCACTAAAAGGCTTAAACCGAAATACATTTGAAGATATTCTCATGAAAAATATCAAGCGGCGACTGAAGCCACTTGGAAAATTTACCTATACCCGTGCACAATCTACGATTTACATTGAACCGGAAACGCCAGATATCGATTTGGATGTTGTCATGGACAACATGAAAAAAATCTTCGGGATTGCAGCACTCTGCAAGGCTTGTGTCTGTGAAAAAGACTTAGCAGATATTTCCAGAGTGGGAATTCCCTATCTGGAAGAAACCCTGCTGGGTGTTAAGACGTTCAAGGTAGAAGCAAAACGGGCAGACAAACAGTTTCCGCTGAAATCGCCAGAAATCTGCCGAGAACTGGGCGGTCAGATTTTAGAGGCTTATCCACATTTACAGGTAGATGTTAAGCATCCGGATATCACCGTCATGGTGGAAATTCGGGAAAAGCACGCTTTCGTGCACGCTGGCAATGAAAAAGGTGCAGGCGGTCTGCCAGTCGGCAGTAGCGGAAAAGCCTTGCTGCTCTTATCCGGCGGTATCGATAGCCCAGTCGCAGGTTATCGGATGTCCCGACGTGGTGTTCACATCTCTGCGATTCACTATGTCAGCCCACCGTATACCTCTGACCGTGCACAGGAAAAAGTAGAACAGCTTTGTCAGAAACTGACTGCTTATTGCGGCAGTATCGCATTTTTCTGTGTTCCATTCACAGAGATTCAGGAAGAAATCAAGAAGAACTGTCCAGAACCGTACTTCACGATTATCATGCGGCGGCTTATGGTAGAAATCGCACAGAAAATCGCTGCAAAAGATGATTGCAGTGCTTTGATTACCGGCGAAAGTATTGGTCAGGTTGCCAGTCAGACCATGCAGGGCTTAGTCTGCACCGATGCAGTCAGCCAGATTCCGATTTTCCGCCCATTGATTGGCATGGACAAGACCGAAATTGTTGAAACTGCACGGCAGATTGATACATTTGAACTCTCTACCCTGCCATATGAAGATTGCTGCACGGTATTCACGCCAAAGCATCCGAAAGTACGCCCATCACTGGAAGAAGTCGAGGCTGCACAGGCACATTATGACTTCACTGCTTCGGTTGAAAAAGCGGTTGCCAATACAGAAATGAAAATCTTTAAACTCCAGAACGGAACGCCTTTCTCCATCTGAGAACTGCGGATTGCTGCAAGGTTGGTGAAATTGTGATAAAACAGAGATATGATTTTGACGAGGTTCGGAAAATATACCAAGAAAATCAAAAACAACTTGACAACCTTGTTCAAAATATTGTACAATTATCCTGTGAAAACGGGCAAACCATTGCGACAGCAGAAAGCTGCACCGGCGGTCTGTTGTCACAAAAAATCACGGCTGTACCGGGGGCTTCCCAGATGTTCGCACTGGGCATTTGTACGTATACAAATGAAATGAAGACAGCCATTCTGCACGTTCCGGAATCTACACTGCATACTTATACAGCTGTCAGCCCACAAACTGCCATTGCAATGGCAAACGGCGTTGCAGCACTATCCCATGCAGATTTCGCCTTATCTGTAACCGGATATGCTGGGCCGGGCGGCGGAACGTCAGAACATCCTGTGGGGACAGTTTTTTTGGGTGTTGCGTATCATGGCACTGCATTTGCCGTGCATCTGCCGTTTGACCAGCTGGGCGTTTCTACTAGAGAAGGTGTCCGGCAAGGAACGGCAGTCTGTGCATTTGGCATTGCAAGGGAAATTTTGATGGAGGAATCCGTATGTCGGAACATTTAAAATCCCCTGCATCTACGTCAGAATCCGAACAAACCAAACAACAAGCAAAAATGAATGCCATTCGTTCTTCGCTTCAAAAATTGGAAGAGGAAGAAGAAGAAGAAATGCTGCAACAGCGAATTGCAGCAAATATTCAACTGGCAAAGGAAAAAAAAGCGTTTCCGGAACGGTTTGTTCCAAAACCACCGCCACCCGTCAAACATCCTGTCCGAAAACGAAAAAAACGTACCAAACGGCAAATCCTGCGGGATCTCTTTCCAAAGCGGGGAGATGGGTTCGGTGAAACAATGAGAAAATGTATTTTTTGGATTTCCATTCTCATATTTGGGGCTTGTTTGGTGTTGATGATTCAGTACCTATTCGGTCTATGGCAAAGTAAAAAACTATATGATGAGATTGGAAGCAATTATCACAATGTTGCAACGACACAAGTCGTGACAGAAGCACAGACAGAAGAATCCGCATTAGAAGAAACAGAAGTGCCAACTGAAACAACAACAGAAGTCAAGCATTATTCTGTGATGGAAGGAGCTGCAAACCTGCTCTCCATCAATCCGGAAGTAATTGGATATCTTTCTATTCCAGATACCGAAGTGGACTATCCAGTGATGCAGCACCCGAATGATGTAGAGGGTGACGAATATTATCTGCATCACGACTTACAGGGCAACCGTTCACAGAATGGTTCGATTTTCTTGGATTCTCGTTGCAGTTTTGACGCTGTGGGGGCAGATGGAACGCTTGCCGTTCCCAACTCTGATAACTTAATTGTCTATGGACATGACATGCGGGATCGTTCCATGTTTGGCAGCCTGCGGGATTATCGCAGCGTAGATGGCTATTATGAAGCCCATCCGCTGATTTTCCTCAACTCCAACTACGAAACCTATGTCTTTAAAATTTATGCTTACTTTATTGCCGATGCAGAAGATACGACGGATACCCGATTTGATTACTGGAACCGGATTAATTTCGATGATGAAACTGCATTTTATGATTATGTCAATGAAGTAAAACGCCGTACGCTGCGAAACACCAGCGTTGATGTGAAATATGGCGACCAACTTTTAACCCTTTCCACCTGTAACGGTGCATTCAGTACGGCAAGACTGGTCATCTGTGCACGCATGGTGCGGGCTGGAGAGGATCCGCATGCGGGTACTACGGGCAGTACACCTAATACAAATATTAAATGGCCATCGGTTTACTACTATGGGAATGAAAATACGTATGACCCGAACGCACCGTTTGTTCCTTATGGACCGTAATCGAAAGAGGGAGTTCTTTTTATGAAAAAACGAAATCGTATTCTGGTTGCTCTGCTTGCAGCGATCTCTGTTCTGACAGCCGGATGCAGTGGAGAAATTGAACAGAATCCAATTGGATTGGAACAGGAAGAATCACAGGCAGAAGCATCCGCAGATGCATCAGAGTCCACAACCGAGAATGAAAAAGCTCCGGATATGCTGGCATCTCAGAAGAAGTTATACAACCAGAATAAAGATACCATCGGTTGGATTGAAGTGCCCGGCACAAGCGTTGACAATGTCATCGTTCAGAAAAAAGACGAAGCAGAAAACGAGAAAAACACCTATTATCTGGACAAAGATTTCAGCCATCAAAAATTCCGTGCCGGAACGGTCTTTATGGATTATCGGGATGTATTCGGCTATAAGGAAGATGAATTCTCAGAAAATCTCGTGCTGTATGGTCATAATATGGCAGATAATACCATGTTTGGTTCTCTCCGGCGGTATCGACAGGATTTAGAATTTTATAAAGATGCTCCGTTTATCAAACTCAGTTCTAACTATAAGGAATATGAATATGTCATCTTCGGTTTGGTCATCACCAGCGGGGATGCTGACAACGGCGGCGATAACTATGCCGACCCGATGACTTGGACTGGCTTCCCATACTGGAATATGGAAGAGTTGGATGACAAGACCCACTTTGACTACTATGTCAACACCATTGAATCGTTGAACATGATTGACAATGTGGTAGATGTCAAGTATGGTGACCAGTTACTGACACTTTCCACCTGCTATTCTGACGAGGACAACTCTCGTTTCCTGATTGTTGCAAGACAGCTGCGAGATGGAGAAACAGAGGCATCGTTGAAGAAACTGATTACAGGCGGTGTCGCAGAAACAGACGCAGAAGAAAGTGATACCGATTCTACAACCGATACGGAGGAAGAGACTTCTTCCGAAGAATAAGGGATGAACAAGGATTCATTTTCAGGGGTAATTTCTTTAGAAAGCAAGGGACGTTCAAACATGACTGCTTCTATTTTGAAAAAAATCAGCGGCGTTTTGTCCGCTGGAGCTGTATTGTTCTATGCAGCCTCGGCTGCACTGCCAGCAATGGCAGCAGAAACCGATAAAAATTGGAAGAAAGCACAAATTTCTGACTACGATACTTCTCTTTCTCTGGTGGAATATCAGGAAGTAGACGAAACCGAAGCAGAAAAAATGCAGATTGCAACTGCAACCGGTGAACTGGCAACTTCCGGAACGGTTGGTTCTAGTGCTCCGGATGCTGCGGTTTCTCTGGCAACAGATTTACAGCCTGGAGAATTTGGCTTTACCACTTATGGATACGGACATGGCTGCGGACTTAGCCAAAATGGTGCAAACTTCTATGCAACCTATGGCGGATATGACTATCAGGCAATCTTATTCCATTACTATCCTGGTACAACACTGATGCAAGTGGATATTCCGGATTCTGTAACGGCTGGCGGCAGAACAGGCAGCGTTCTGGATATCATTTCCATGCTGGTTTACAATGAAATGGGTTCTACCATGGCTCCAGAAGCAATGAAGGCACAGGCAGTTGCAGCATTTACTTATGTGATGAATCCAAAAGCAAATAACAATAGTTTGATTTGCAAGGATAATCCGCCGCAAAATGTCATTGATGCCGTACAATCTGTACTGGGGCAGGCATTGTATTATAATGGAGATTACGCTTTGACGGTATACAGTGCTTCCAGTGGCGGATATACCGCTGCTGCATCCGATGTGTTCGGCGTGAATTACGATTATCTGATTAGTGTTCCATGTGAATACGATGCAGAATATGACCCGCATTATGGCACGGTTGTTTATTTCTCGGAAGCAGAAATTCGCAGCCGCCTGCAATCTGCTTATAACATTACACTGTCAGACAATCCTGCAAACTGGATTTCACTGGAAATCGGTGGTGGTGGCTACATCAGCCATGTGACCATTGATGGACAAAAAACGGTTACTGGTGAATCTCTGCGTTCTGTATTGGGATTAAAGAGCGACCGTTATAATTATGCGATTGGTTAAAAGCATAACTCGTGTTTCCTTTTCATAGGATACAAATAAAAAATCATTTTAGGAGGTTTGGTTATGGAAGTCAAGAAGATGTTTGAAAGAGCTGGCGATTCTGTCAGCAAGTTTGCCAAAAGTGTTGGAGATAATTCCAAGAAGGCAGCAACAAAACTGAAGCTGAACAGAAACATTCACGACTTGGAAAAGGTCAAAGAAACTGCTTACACAGAAATGGGCAAGCAGTACTTCCTCTCGCACGCTGATGCAGCAGAAGAACCATATGCAGAATGGGTGCAGAAGATTGTAGAAGCAGATCAACAGATTGCAGCGTTCAAGAAGGAAATCGCTGCTCTGGATGACTTGAGAATCTGTTCTGCTTGCGGTGCAGAAATGGCAGAAGGACAGAAGTTCTGTCCAAACTGCGGGGCAAAGAATGAAGTTCCGGAGAAGCAGCCAGAAGAAACAAAGACCGAATCTGTTTCGGAAGAGGAAGTGGAAATTCTGTCCACAGAAGAAACCAAAACAGAAGATACACCAGACCAGCCGTCTGAATCGTAACCATCACAAAAAGAGCCGCTGTCGGTCCACTAAAAAAATCGGCAACGGCTTTTTCCATCTGATAGGAAAAGGAAGTGATTATCTTGCATAAGCTCCATGCTACTGTATTAACCGACCAAGGAAAAGTTCGTACCAACAACGAAGATAATTTTTATTTTGACGGAAAAGGCTATGAAGAACCACAGGCATTCTGTCATTTTTCTGAGAAATGCAGCACCCGAAAAAAGCCAATCTTTGCGGTATTTGACGGCATGGGTGGGGAATCTTATGGAGAAATTGCTTCCAGCTTAGCAGTTCAAACGCTCCGACAACATGAAAAAGCAATCAAGCATTGCAAGAGCGAACAATTGGATGCGGTGGTACAGGAATTTGTTGCCGATGCCAACCAGAATATCTATCAGATGGCAAAGAAATTGCAGGGCGGAAACAGCGGAACAACGATGGCAATGCTCTGTTTTCAGGGCGACCAAGTTTATCCGTTCTATATCGGCGACAGTCGCATTTATTTATACAATGGAACGGATTTATACCGTCTGACCAGCGACCACACCCTTGCAAATCATAAGTTGCAGACCGGCATTTACACCAAAGAAGAGGCAGAGTTAAGCAGCGACCGCAACAAGCTGATTCAGTTTTTGGGGGCAGATTTACAACATTTTACCCTACCACACGCTGCACAGCCACCACTCCGGATTTATCGGGGCTATCGGTTTTTACTCTGTTCCGATGGACTGACGGATATGTGCGATGACCAGACAATTTATCGGGTATTATCCAGCGGACAGCCAGATATGGCAAACGAACTCATGCAGCTGGCAATGGATGCTGGCGGTGTCGATAATACCACCTTGATTTTAATTGAAGTTTTATAAAAAATCCGCTGCTCGTAGAATCCTTACGAACAGCGGATTTTTCCGTGTAAAACACAATTTCAGGCAGTTTCTGCCTGTATTTTTTTGAGTGCCTGTGCCAGCTGATCCGGACAGGAAGTCGGCTTGCCGTTGCAGCGAATATGCTCCAACCGTGCAATGACATCTTCGATTTTCATACCCTTGACCAGTGCACCAATGCCCTGCAGGTTTCCATTACATCCGCCGACAAACGATACATTCTGTACTACACCATTTTCAACATCAATGGTGATTTGTCTGGAACAGACACCACTTGGACGATACTGATATTGCATTTGTAACACCTCCTTTTTTCTGATTATAGCATATTTCTTCTGAAAATGCAAGCGATAAAAAATGCCTTTGTGTGTCCCACTCACAAAGGCATTTTATCGTTCTATTATGAATTATTTATTCCGGCTGAATTGCTCCAGGCCCAGTTTCTTTGGTACGAATCCGCATGGCATCCCGTACATCATAGCTGAAAATTTTTCCGTCCCCAATGTTTCCAGTATATGCTGCTTTTTGAATCGTTTCCATCGTTTTCTTTTCCCATTCTTCCGAAGAAACCAATACTTCCAGCTTAATTTTCGGCAACATGTGAATTTCTACTTCCTGATGCCCACGCACATAACTTTTCATACCACGCTGCGTTCCACAGCCCATAACCTGATAACAAGTCAAGCCATGTACTTCCATCTCGCCCAATGCATCTAAAACATCCTGCAATTTTTCTTCCCGAATGATTGCTTCTACTTTGATAATCATATGATGTCAATCCTCCTGTCCATTAGTCCAAACCAGTGAATGACGGATAAGCAGCTTCGCCATGTTCTGCACGATCCAATCCGGCACGCTCTGTTCGTGCATCCACACGAATATTTCCACCGCTCACCAGTTTTGTCAGTGCATAACAAATCAATGTGCCAACAACAGCTACCACAATGGTAATGCCAATACTTGCAAGCTGCATCAGAAACAACTTTGTATCGCCAAAGAATAAGCCGTTGCCCTGTCCAATATCATTGATGGATGCCTGTGTAAACAAACCTGTGCAGATGCCACCCCAGATTCCGCCGATACCATGACAACCAAATGCATCCAATGCATCATCATAACCCAGCTTTTTCTTTACAAACGAAATCATAAAGAAGCAAATCGGAGAAGTCGTGAAGCCAATGATAATTGCTGCCCAAATCGGAACGAATCCAGCACCCGGTGTAATGCCGACCAAGCCAGCAACCAAACCTGTACTTGCACCAACGAATGTTGGCTTTTTATCTGCAATTACATCGCAGAGCATCCAAGAAAGCATGCCTGCTGCGGAAGAAACAGCAGTGGTTATAAATGCGTGTGCTGCCAAGCCATCTGCTGCCAGTGCAGAGCCAGCATTGAATCCAAACCAGCCAAACAACAAGATAAATGCACCCATTGCAACAAACGGAACATTGTGAATTCGGTAATTTGTTCTTGCGTAATCATACCGCTTTCCCAACAGAATACACAGCAACAATGCAGAAACACCAGAACTGATATGTACAACATTTCCGCCTGCAAAATCGACAGAACCAATCTTTGCTAAGAATCCGCCATCACCCCATACCATGTGTGCCATTGGATAATAAACAATCACGCTCCAGAACACAATGAAGAAAAACAACGATTTAAACCGCATTCTGCCTGCAATCGCACCTGTAATCAAAGCCGGTGTGATAACGGCAAACATCATTTGGAACAAGCAAAAGACCATATTCGGAATTTGTTGTCCCTCTACATAGGGTTCTGTTTTGGAAACACCTTCCAATCCCAACCAGCTGAAATCACCAATGATTCCAAAATGATCCGTTCCAAATGCCAATGAATATCCAAACAATACCCACATTACAACGCCTGTTCCGATGGTGATGACAGAAGCAAACATTGTGTTGACGGCATTTTTTCGGCGAACCAATCCGCCATAAAAATAAGACAAGCCCGGTGTCATAAAAAATACAAGTGCTGCACAAATCATTACAAATCCAATACTACCCGAATCCATTGATTTTGTCCTCCTTTAAGTTCCTTTTCCATGATGTCTTGCACTGCTGCAAAAACATATTGTTTCATTTGCATGAATCACACCGGTGTCTGATTGCTGAGATACAAAAAAACGCCCACAGACAGCAAAGTACTTGCCATCTGGGACGTCATTGTTCCAAATCATCATTCAGTTTTTAGAGCCCTTTATGTAATTTATTTTACGCTATAAATTTGTATTTATCTCATTTATTTTTTTAATTTTATGTAAATTAGTTAATTAAGCGGATGGTTGCTTCAAAACCGTTTCTGCTATTTTTTGTCCGGTTGGCGTTGCTGCCAATCCACCCTGTGCCGTTTCCCGAACTGATTCCGGCATATGCCGCCCGATTTCTCCCATCGCATCTATCACTTCATCCGCTGGAATTCGGCTGGTAATGCCAGCCATCGCCAAGTTTGCACTGGAAATGGCGTTCACGACACCAATCACATTTCGTTTCACACACGGTACTTCAACCAATCCGGCAACTGGGTCACAAACCAATCCCAGCAAGTTCTTCAATGCAATTGCACAGGCATTTCCGCAAGCTTCTGGCGTTCCACCACGTAAAAATGTCAACGCTGCTGCTGCCATGGCAGAGGCTGCCCCAATTTCTGCCTGACAGCCTGCTTCTGCTCCAGAAATGGATGCTCGTTCTGCAATAATATTTCCAAATCCACCAGCAAGATACAGAGCATGCACCATATCTTCTTCTGTTGTGTCCGGATAACATTCTAGATACGGAATCAACGCTGCTGGAATCACACCACAAGAGCCGGCTGTCGGAGCAGCAACAATTCGTTTCATACAGGCATTGCATTCACTCACTTTCAATGCTGTGGCAATGGCTGCATTCCAGTAGCAATCCCCCATCAGAATCCCGGATGCCCATGCTTCCGCATAACGTGCACCATCTCCGCCAACCAGTCCACTGTAAGAACGCTGTTCCGATTGATATTGCGATGCGGAATTTTTCATGACTTCCCACATATGTTTCATTTGCTTCAGAGATGCTGCACGAGCTTCCGGTGTATCCTGATCCAAATCCTGTCGAAGAATCACTTCCCACATCGGTAATTGTGTTTCCTGACAAGCAGCCACCCACGCTGCAACAGATGAAAAGCCCATATTTTCACACCTCTTCCTCTACATTATAGCTGGTCACCTTGATAATGCCGTCCAAATCTTGCAGCCATTCCAAGGTGTTTTTCGGGATTATATCATCACATTCAATAATCATAACAGCATAGCCGCCCTGTGTGTTTCGATATAACTGCATGGTCGCAATGTTCACGTTCTTTTGTGCCAGCGTGGTGGTTACCTGTGCGACATGCCCCGGTGTATCCATGTTGTGTACGATAATCGTATTATATTCACCAGAAAAGTTGGTGCAGATGCCATCAATTTCACAGATTTTGATTCTGCCGCCGCCAATGGATGCCCCCACAACCTCCAATTCATTTCCGTTTTCTCCGATTACATGAATTTTCGCTGTGTTCGGGTGAGCATTGCGGATGACACCATGTGTCAACTGAAAGGAAAGCCCTGCTTTCTCTGCCTCTGCAAAACTGTTCGGTAATCGTTCATCATCCGGCTTGTATCCCAACAATCCGGCAACAATTGCCCGATCTGTTCCATGTCCAGAACCCGTTGCAGAAAAAGAGCCATGCAGCAAAATTTCCGCCTGAACCGGACGTTCTCCCAATAATTTTCTGGTCACATATCCAATTTTTGCTGCTCCTGCCGTATGCGAACTGGAAGGTCCAATCATGACAGGGCCAATGATATCAAAAATATGCATCTTGTCCTCCCGGTTGTCTGAATTTCTTTTCTTCATTGTAGCACGGCATTTCTTTTTTTGTCAAGGCTTTCCTGCTGATTCCAAAGGATTGTTCCCTTCTGCACTTAAAAAGTTTTCTTTTTTTCTTTTTTCAAGAGAAATACAAAAAGAAACAGCAGTCATTCAAAAAGAACAAACTGCTGTTGGATGGTTATTCCTTCGGCTTTTCCGGATGATTGTCATAATCATCCAGAAAGCTATGGAATTGTTTATTTTGCTGATAGGAAATAATCTTGTTCAGATGGACATTCTCCACACTACGGAAAATATTCTTCTCGATTTGCGGGTTATCCTCTGCCAGTTCTGCAATCAGCTGCTTAATTTTCTGCCGCTTGGAACTGGTATTGCTGCTTGGATTGCAAGTGGTACAGGTGTCTGTAAACCGACATGCACACTGAATAAACCGCAAATTATGATAGCTGCACCAATGCTTAATATCTGCCTCTCGAATCAGATACATCGGACGAATCAGCTGCATCCCCGGAAAGTTTGCACTGTGCAATTTCGGCATCATTGTTTCCACCTGTCCGCCGTAAATCATACTCATCAAAATGGTTTCAATGACATCATCAAAATGATGTCCCAGTGCAATCTTATTACATCCCAATACTTCCGCCTGATGGTACAAGTGTCCTCGCCGCATTCTTGCACAGAGATAGCAAGGATTATTTTCAACATTATAAACGGAATTAAAGATATTGGTTTCAAATACGGTAATCGGGATTTGCAGCAATTTTGCATTGGATTCAATAATGGCTCTGTTTTCCGGACTATACCCAGGATCCATGACCAGAAAGACCAGTTCAAACGGGAATTTTCCATGCCGCTGCAATTCCTGAAACAGCTTTGCCATCAACATCGAATCTTTTCCGCCGGAAATACAAACTGCAATCCGGTCATTCGGTTGAATCAAGTCATATGTATTGACTGCTTTTGCAAACCGACTGAAAATGACACGATGGAATTTCTTCCGCAGGCTCTGTTCAATTTCTGCTGCCTTTTCGCCCGTGGTTTCCCGTCGAATTTTCCGCTGTAACCACTGCACATATCCGCCAACCAGATTCACCGCAGAAAATCCGTCTTCCCGCAGTTCTGCCGCTGCATCTTCGCTAATAATACCGCTTCGGCAATAAATCACCAGTAATCGGTCTTTCGGCAATTCTGCATGCCGCTCCGGCAGTTCATTTGCCGGAATGTGAATTGCCCCGTCCATATGTCCAAACTGAAACGCTGCTTCGTCCCGAATATCAACCAGTAAATAAGTATCTTTCGGCTGTGCTTCCAACGCTTCGAGTGTGATTTCTTCTTGTACCATTGCTTTCCTCACTTTTGCATCATTTATACCTGTTGTATCTCGTTTTTTCCGTTGCTTATTGTAGCACATTTTAGGTGGAAAGTCAAGCAATTTCCAAAACCAAACGACAGAATCTGAAAATCTGATAAAATTTCCAAAAAGCCCTTTTTTTCTGCTGGAATTTATGGTATACTATATCATGACAACTTTTTATAAAGTGCAGCAAAAAAGGAGTTTTTGCAAGATGTATGGATATGTGCAGGTTTATCGTCCGGACTTGCGGTTTCGGGAATATGAAATCTATCGCTCTCACTATTGCGGGCTATGTCATACGTTACAGCAACGCTGTAATGCCATCAGTCGGCTGACATTGAGCTATGACTTTACATTTCTATCGCTGCTGCTGGATGCCCTCTATGAGCCAGAAACCGATACACACAAGCAACGCTGCTTTTGTGGCATTGGAAAAAAGGCAACGGTCTATCACAGTGCGGTTCTGGACTATGTGGCGGATATGCATTTATTTTTCGCTTATCTGCACTGTAAAGATGACTGGAACGATGAACACAGCATTCCCCATGCGATGCTTGCAGCTGGAATAAAAGCTGCTTATCGCCGTATCTGCAACGCTTATCCACAAAAAACAGCTGCCATCTTGGAACATATGCAGCAGCTCACAGCATTAGAGCAGCAACAGGAAACGCAATTTGCTCTGCCGGCTGCTTGCTTTGGCAGAGCATTGGCAGAAAGTTTCTGTATGGAACAATCCGATGTGTGGAACGCTGATTTGCGACATATGGGCTATCATCTGGGAACATTCATCTATGTGCTGGATGCTTACGATGATTTGCAAAAAGACCGCAAACATCATACCTACAATCCCTTTCAGCAGGCATCTATCCATGACCCTGCATTTCACCAGACCGTCAAAGATTTTTTGCAGCACGCTGCATCAGAAGCCGCTGCGGCATTTGAACGGCTGCCCATCTTGCAAAATGCAGATTTGCTACGAAACTTATTATATGCCGGTATCTGGCAGCCATTTTTGAAAAAACAAAAAGAATACCAAACCGCTGTAAACGAACAGCAGAATCAGGAGTCGTCTTCTTATGTCAAACCCTTATGAGATTCTGGGTGTCAGTGAACAGGCATCCGATGAAGAAATAAAAAAAGCATATCGAAAATTGAGCCGCAAGTATCATCCAGATGCCAACGTTAATTCTCCGAACGCTGCGGAATACGAAGAAAAATTCAAGCAAGTACAACAGGCGTATCAACAGATTATGGATGAACGCCATAACCCGAACGGTTCGTTCTCCAATTTCCATGCAGAATCCAGCGGTGGACAGGATGAGGATAGCATTCACCTGCAAGCAGCCTTGAATTTCATTCAAAATTACCGCTTTATGGAAGCAGTTCGGGTTCTCAATGAAATCAAAAATCGAGATGCACAGTGGTATTATATCAGTGCCATTGCAAACAATGGTGCACATAACTATGCGATTGCCTTGGAACACGCAAAGATGGCTGCAAAATTAGAGCCAGACCGTGTGGAATATCAGCGATATGTAGAACAGCTGCAAGGGCACAACACCTCTTATCAGCGGATGCAGCATACTTATACCCCTTCTTTTGACTCCAGTTGTCCGAGTTGTTTGGAGTGCTGCTTTTATAATTTACTGTGTAATTTGTTCTGTGGATGCTGTTCCCCTTGTGGAAATTGACGAAACACAGGATTTTCCATGAAATTCGACATTTCACTCTTGACTTTTTTTCGGAATCATGGTATAGTATTAGAGTTGACAGAAAAACAGTTGTTTTTTGTACAAGTACAAATTTACAACAGGAATCCATAGAAAGGAGCCGGTAACTGCTCCCCTATCTTGGGAAGCATCTTTTTACTGCCGGATACAGCGGATTATGCGTGCACAATTTATTGTGGTAAATACCTCCGTTTTACCAGAAATCTTTGAAAAAGTACTGGAGGTTAAAAAACTGGTCGCAGACCATTCTGAAAAGAGCTTTGCCTCCGCCTGTAAGCGGGTCGGTATTTCCAGAAGTGCCTTTTATAAATATCGGGATTATGTCTTTCACTATGAGGATAAAATGACGCAGCGAATTGTCAATTTGACGGCTGTTTTACGGGATGAAGCCGGCGTTTTATCTAGCGTGTTGGTGGAACTGCATAATTTGCACGCAAATATTTTGACTGTAAATCAAAGCATTCCTGTTGATGGTGTGGCAGGCGTTTCGCTCTCCCTGCAAATTGGAAGCGACAGCGTCGATTTGACACACATTACAAAAACACTTTCCGCACTGCATGGCGTTGTGGAAGTCAAAATCATCTCTGGTCAATAAACTGTCAGGTTTTCAAACCTGTTGAAAAACATGAGAGTGAGAAAAATCATATTATTGGAGGAATTTCATTATGCAGAAGAAAAAACAAATTGCCGTATTGGGCTATGGTGTCGTAGGCTCTGGTGTCGTGGAACTGTTCTATCAGAATCAAGAAAAGATTGAAAAAAATACTGGTTATCCAATGGACATTAAATACATCTTGGATCTTCGTACGTTTGAAGGTGATTCGTATGCAGATAAGGTTGTCCATGACATCAATGTCATCCTGCAAGACCCAGAAGTCGGCTATGTTGCAGAATGCATGGGCGGTGTCAATCCGGCATTTGAATTTGTCAGCAGCTGCCTGAAGGCTGGCAAGAGCGTTTCCACCTCCAATAAGCAGCTGGTTGCAGAAAAAGGAGACATCCTGCTGCAAATTGCAAAGGAAAACAACTGCAACTTCTTCTTTGAAGCAAGTGTTGGCGGTGCGATCCCGATTATGCGTCCGCTGCATACCTGCCTCGCTGCAAATGATTTGTATGCGGTCGCTGGTATTCTGAACGGTACTACTAACTTCATTCTGGAAAAGATGTTCTGTGACCAAATGTCCTTTGCAGATGCTCTGGCTCTGGCTCAGCAGCTGGGCTATGCAGAACGGAATCCTTCTGCTGACGTTGACGGTGCAGATGCCTGCCGAAAAATCTGCATTATTTCCTCTCTGGTATTTGGTAAGCACGTTTATCCGGACAGTGTCTTTACAAAGGGCATTCGGGATATTCAGCTGGAAGATGTCAAGCTGGCTCAGCAGCTGGGCGGTACAGTAAAGCTGATTGCACAGGTTGTACGGGAAGACGATGGCAAGATTCTGCCGACTGTTATGCCGATGGTTGTTATGCAGGACAGCTTACTTTCTCATGTAAATGGCGTTTTCAATGCCATCATGGTATGGGGCGATGGCATTGACAAGACGATGTTCTATGGTCGTGGTGCTGGAAAGATGCCGACTGCAAGTGCTGTATTGGGTGACATCATTGACGAAGTAAAGTCGAACGGAACCGTTCCGGCTCAGACTTGGGAAACTTCTTCCGATACCGACTTCATTGCTAACATTGATACATTCGTTGCTCCGAGAATGTTCCGGACAAGCACCTGTGCCGCAGATGTTGCAAAGCAGGCTGCTGGTCAGGTTGGTGTAACCGTTCGGATGCATACAGAAAATGGCTTCTTGGTATCTGCTTGTACCGAGCGAATCGCTGCAAAGCTGACAGATGCACTTCAAAGCTTGGGCGTTACCGTTTACTCACAGATTCCGGTTCTGAAAGACCACTCCAAATTCTCTGAATAAATATTTTTTACAAGATGAATCGATTAAAAACAGGTGGAACATGATGCTGTGTTCCACCTGTTTTTTGAAATAAATTTTCATACCTTTTCATTGAAAATGACCATTTTTCAAGATACAATAGAGAATGTAACATTCATTTTTATAAGGAGGTCTGCAATATGTTGCAGGAAAAAAGCATACCGAAAATTTACGGGGAACTTGCCCTGTTATTGGCGGTCTGCATCAATAGTTTGGGCGTTGTGCTGATGCTGTATTCTGGGGCAGGTATTTCAGCGATTTCCAGTGTTCCATTTGCCTTTTCAAAAGTACTCCCCCATCTTTCCCTTGGAACATGGACATACTTATTTCAAGGCTTGCTAATTCTCAGCCTGATGATTTTACGAAAGCGATTTGTTCCGCAGTACTTATGTAGCTTTTTAGTTGGCTTTGTATTCAGCGAATTGTTGGATGTACATGAAGCTTGGATTGAAATCTTGCCGACCGCACTGCCATGGAAGTTTCTCTACTTCGCAATGAGTTATCTTTTGATTTGCATCGGTATTGCCTTGTCCAACCGCTGTGGGTTGCCGATTATTCCAACAGACTTATTTCCACGGGAATTGTCACAGATTACCGCTGTTGGTTATCCAAAGATTAAGATTGGTTTTGATGTCACTTGTCTTGCTGTCACGGCTGCTTTAACCTTGCTGTTCCTGCATCGTCTGGATGGCTTGGGCATTGGTACGATTCTTGCAGCGTTTACAATGGGAAAAGGCGTTGGCATCATCGGAAACTGGATGGATCACCGCTTTCAATTCGTTTCGGTTTTAGCAAATAAGTTGACCTGGTTCAAACCTCTGTAAAGTATCCAGATATAAGATAGAACCTCGGCACACCATGAAACACAGTGTGCCGAGGTTCTTTGTATTAGAAGGAGTAAGCTTACTTTTTTTTCATTGTCTGAGAATGGCAGTGTGCTGCGTTCGGGCAGCCACCACAAGTTCCCCCACAGGAATGTTTTCCTTTTTTCTGGTCACTTCTCAACTTCCAGACAATTCCTACTACTATGACCAGCAATAGAATTCCAATAACGATACTGCCCATAGAAATGCCTCCTTACATACGGATGTTTGGGTTATGCCTTTACTTTTACATCCAGCTTGTTGCTTTCCTTGTACGGGCGAACCAGCATGTAAATAATCAGTGCGATTGCAAGAATTGCAACAATCAGACCGAATACATTCACGTCACCAGTGAACAGCTTGCCCAGCTGGTTCACAATCAGTGCAATGACATATGCGAAACCGCATTCATAACCAATTGCAAACCAGAACCATTTTGCACTGTTCATTTCCCGCTTGATTGCACCCATTGCAGCGAAGCACGGTGCACACAGCAGGTTGAATACCAGGAAGGACATACCAGATACTGCAGTAAATGCAGCAGCGATGTTAGCGTAAACGGTACCATCTCCGCCGCCATACAGGATACCCATAGTTGCAACGATGTTTTCCTTTGCAACCAGACCAGTAACAGCTGCAACGGTTGCCTGCCAATCGCCCCAGCCAAGCGGTGCGAAGATCCAGCAGATTGCCTTACCGATATGAGCCAAAATACTAAATTCCATCTGATCTTCAGTCAGCATCTGGAACGAACCATCAACCCAACCAAAGAAGGATGTGAACCATACAAAGATGGTAGAAAGCAGGATGATTGTACCAGCCTTCTTAATGAACGACCAGCCACGTTCCCACATCGAACGCAGAACATTTCCAACGGTCGGAATGTGGTATGCCGGCAATTCCATAACGAACGGAGCCGGATCGCCAGCGAACATCTTGGTCTTCTTCAGCATAATACCGGAAATAATGATTGCTGCCATACCGATAAAGTATGCACCGGTTGCAATCCAAGCAGAACCACCGAAGATTGCACCTGCAATCATTGCGATAAACGGCTGCTTTGCACCACACGGAATAAAGGTAGTGGTCATAATGGTCATACGACGGTCACGTTCATTTTCAATCGTTCTGGAAGCCATAATACCCGGGATACCACAACCAGTACCAATCAGAATCGGGATAAAGGACTTACCAGACAGACCGAACTTCCGGAAGATACGGTCCATAACGAATGCGATACGAGCCATATAACCGCAAGCTTCCAGGATTGCCAACAGGATGAACAATACCAGCATCTGCGGAACGAAGCCCAATACTGCACCAACACCGGCAACAATACCATCCAGAATCAAGCCCTGCAGCCAATCTGCACAGTTGATTGCTTCCAAACCGTTTCCAATCAGAACCGGAATACCCGGAACCCAAACGCCATAATCTGCCGGATCCGGTTCGCCAGCTGCAAACAGATCTGCTGCTGCGTTCAGGTCATCCATGGTAGCGGTTTCCGTTGTAACTTCCAGTGTCTCTTCATCTTCTACATCATAACTGAAGTCTGCATGGTAATCCTTTTCAAATGCAAGTATTGCATTCTTTGCAGCTTCACCATCATAGGTATCTGCTTCTGAATCAATGTAGCCTTCCAATGCTTCGGTATCTGCACCCTGTTCGCCCAGATATGCAACATAACCATCAATGATTGCATTGGTATCGCCATATTCATCCGCAGCATCACTATAAGAACTGCTTCCGATTCCCAGCAAATGCCAGCCATCTCCGAACAAGCCATCATTTGCCCAGTCTGTTGCAGCACTTCCGACGGTTACCATAGAAATATAGTAAACCAGGAACATGATCGCTGCAAAAATCGGCAAACCCAAGAACCGGTTGGTAACGATCTTGTCGATCTTATCCGATGTGGTCATACCAACCTTTTTCTTTTTCAGACAGCCCTTAATAATAGAAGCAATATAAACATACCGTTCATTGGTGATAATGCTTTCTGCATCATCGTCCATTTCTTCTTCGGCAGATTTAATATCGCCTTCAATGTGGGTCAAGGTCTTCTGGTCAATCTTGAGCTGTTCCAGAACCTTTTCGTCCCGTTCAAACACTTTGATTGCATACCATCTCTGCTGTGCTTCCGGCATGCTGTGCAGGGCAGCTTCTTCGATGTGTGCAATGGCATGTTCCACGCAGCCGCTGAACTTGTGCTGCGGAACCATTGCCTTTTTCTGCTGTGCAATCTGAATGGCTTTTTCTGCTGCTTCCTGAATGCCCGTTCCTTTCAGTGCAGAAATTTCCATTACCTGACAGCCCAACTCTTTTGCAAGCTGGTTCGTATAAATCTGGTCGCCGTTTTTGCGGACAATATCCATCATGTTGATGGCTACCACAACGGGAATGCCCAGTTCTACCAGCTGTGTGGTCAGGTACAGATTTCGTTCCAGATTAGTACCATCAATGATGTTCAGAATCGCATCCGGACGTTCATTGATCAGATAATTTCTGGCAACGACTTCTTCCAGTGTGTATGGAGAAAGGGAATAAATACCCGGCAAGTCGGTGATGACAACATCACTATGCCCTTTCAGTTTCCCTTCCTTCTTTTCAACTGTAACCCCCGGCCAGTTCCCAACGAACTGATTGGAACCCGTCAGTGCATTAAACAGTGTTGTTTTACCACAGTTTGGATTCCCTGCCAACGCAATTTTAATACCCATTTGTCTACATTCCTCTCTTTCCAACCATATTTTGTTCAGACTGTTTCAATCATTTCTGCGTCTGCTTTTCGCAGAGAAAGTTCATAGTCCCGAACCGTTACTTCGATTGGATCGCCCAGCGGTGCAACTTTTCGTACATAGATCTGCACACCCTTGGTAATGCCCATATCCATGATACGCCGTTTTAACGCACCCTCTCCGTGAATCCGCTTGACTGTAACGGTTTCGCCAATTTTTGCTTCTCGCAATGTTGCCATATGTGCCTACTCCTTCCTATTTTTAAACCAGAATTTTGTTTGCCATTTCCTTGGAAATTGCCACTCTGGATTCTTTAACATTAACAATCATGTTTCCGTTGATTTCGTTCACCACGATTACAGAACCACCAACGACAAAGCCCAGATTTTCCAAAAACTTTTTGGTTTCCGGATTTCCGCCGATTTTCCGAATGCAGTTTTCCTCGCCAACGTTCGCAAATGTTAACGGCATCATAACGCATTCCCTCCTTTATGGATTTGATAGATAAATTTATATGAATTTTATGGTTAGCAGATTCTAACAATGAAAGAAATGTAATAGGTTAGCACGCCCTAACCTTCATCCCTTATCTTACCGCATTTTTTTGCTGTTGTCAAGGGCTTTTTTTCTTTTTTTTGATGGATTTTTATTTTTGTGCAACTTATACAGACTTTTTTCTGTTTTCCATCATCTTTTTCAATTGCCACAGAATACACATTTTTGCGTAAATTCGTACACACACAAAAAAAAACAACTAAAAGTTCATTGTAAATTACAAAAGTTCAAGAATAAATAATGAATCCTTAACGGGAAATCGACTATAATAATAAAAACGAACAGAATAGGTGGATGTATACATGTCAAAATTAGTCAGAATGTCGGATATCGCCCAACGCTTGCACATTAGCACGGTGACCGTATCGAAAGCCCTCTCCGGAAAAGATGGGGTCAGCGATGCCTTGCGGCTAAAGATTCAACAGACAGCGGAACAAATGGGATACCAGCGAAAAACCATTCAGGCAGAACGCAGCAATCGTTTTACGGTTGCAGTTTTGATTGAACGTTATCATGTCAATCGAAAAAATTCGTTCAGCTGGACGATTTATGAAGGGCTGCTCACAGCACTGGAAATCCGTGGACATACCGGAAAACTGGAAGATGTTCCTGCTTCTGATGTAGAACGTGGCATCCTCCCCGAATCCATTCAGCAACATCAAGTTGATGGCATCATTCTGCTCTGTCCGTTTCCAATGGAATATTGTAAAAAGTTACAGGAAACAGGAATTCCAATCGTTGTTGGTGATGTCATGGATGCTAATTTTCCGCAAGACACTATTCTGTCTGATTCTTATTATGGCATGTATACCCTGACCAACTACGTTCTGCAAAAGGGACATCGAGATATTATGTTCGTTGGTGCAATCCATAAAAATCCTGTTCTGGCAGACCGATTTTATGGCTTTTGTCGAGCAATGATGGAAGCTGGTATTCTCGTCACTCAAAATCATATTTTAGTGGATCGAGATGAAAACGGACACTATGCACTCTCCGCCAGCCAGCTTTCTCATATTCCAACTGCATTTATTTGCAGTCGGGATTCTTCCGCCTATCAGCTTCTAAAGATTCTAAAAGAAAAGAATATTCGTGTGCCGGAGGATGTTTCCATCACGGGTTTTGATGATTATATTCTTTCCTCTCTCTGCACACCGAAAATTACCACCTATTCCATTGATGTTGCTAAACTCACAGATTCTTGTATCTGGCTGCTGCTAGACCGGATTGCACAGCCTGACCGTCCACTTCGACATATTGTCATCAGCGGAAAAATTATGGAACGAGATAGTGTTCGCACGCTTTCAACCAATCCGGAATCCCGCTGACAAGTATTGAGAGGAGATTTGCTGCATGAAACAAGAAAGCCCATCAGAAAATTTATTCCATTACTTGCATTGGAGAGGCGACCTCTCTTTTGCACAAGCACCATTTTGTCCCGTTGACAACTTGATTTTTTGCTGCCTTTCTTATTTAAATTGGGGGATTCCTGCAAGCGGTTCTACACCAGAAACCGCCATTTCCTTAAAAGATGCTGCTGCTTACTGGGAACATCTGCCCGAATCTTTGCAGCAAACCCGTGTTCCATTGGATTTACAGTTGCTTCAACAGGCAGCGAACAGCACTCGTTTTGGTTCTGTTCGCTTATTTCGCTATGTGGAGTCCTTTCAGGAGCAGCAGGAACAGCAATTTTCTGCAACGACGTTTCTATTAGATAATGACACCGCCTATGTTGCTTTTCGAGGAACAGATAACACCTTAGTAGGCTGGAAAGAGGACTTCAATATGTCTTTTCAATCAGAAGTTCCCTCTCAAACAGCCGCTGCTGCCTATTTGCAGGAATTTTCTGCACTTTCCATTCATCATATTCTGGTTGGCGGGCATTCAAAGGGCGGAAATTTAGCAGTATTTGCTGCGGTAAAAGCTCCGCCTGTCTTACAAGCTCGCATTCAAGCCGTATACAACAACGATGGTCCAGGCTTTTGCAGCGATATTCTGCATAGTATTGCTTATTATCAGATTCTCCATAAGGTGCACACATTCGTGCCAGAAGCATCTATTGTAGGAATGCTACTGGAACATGAAGAAGATTATCAGGTGATTGCCAGCACACAGCACGGATTTTTACAGCATGACCCGTATTCTTGGTGTGTGAATGGGGCGGATTGGTACTACTTGCCGGAAACGTCTTCCACCAGTCAACGGTTGGATGTTTCTTTGAAACACTGGATTGCCAGTATGCAGCCAGCGGAACGGGAACGCATGGTGGATACGATTTTCCACCTGCTCCGCAGTCAGACCAATGCAGAAACGATACAGGATTTATTGAATGGCGGAACAAGTACGATTTTTCAGCTGCTCCGCACTTGGAGCGATACACCGCTAGAAACACGAGAATTCATGCAAAAAATGCTCTTCCGACTATTTACTATGATGCGGCAAAAACGCAATGCACTTCCGGATTCCTCCAATACTTGATTCACAAAAAATCGTTCCCATCTATGAAAAGATGAGAACGATTTTTTTATGTCTATGCGTATTTTTGTTATGGATTAAACAGCTGCATCTGCCAGTTCTTTTTTCTGAATGCGTTCTTGCTGTTCTGGAGAAAGTGGGGTATTCTGCTTCGGAAATACAAACTTCAGCAGAATCGGAGTGATGATTGTGGTAAATACAACCATGATAACAATCGGGGTCATGTATTTCTCACTCATCAAGCCAACCGCTGCCCCCTTCGAGGCAACAATCAAGGCAACTTCCCCTCTGGAAATCATACCAATACCAATCTGCAAGCTTTCTTTGTTGGTATACCGCATGATTTTTGCACCCAGACCACAGCCGACAACCTTGCTAATCAACGCTACAATCATCAGCAGCACCATGAACAGAACCAGTTTTCCGTTCAAGCCCTTCAAAGTCATTGCCAGACCGATATTTGCAAAGAAAATCGGGGAGAGCAACATATAGGACAAGGTGTTAAACCGGCTGACAACATATTCATTTCTCCGCAGACCAGAAACTGCCAGACCTGCAACGAACGAACCGGTAATATCTGCAACACCAAAGAATACTTCTGCACAGAATGATAAAATCAAGCAGAATGCGAACGTAACAATGATATGCCGCCGCAAATTGGTTGCACTTGCTTCTCTCCATTTCTTGAACCACTTGTGATAAATCACAGCAGCTGCAATCGCAAAGATAAAGAATGCCAGAATGTTGATGAACACGGTCAGAACGCCGTCACCAGCAAAGCTGCCGAAGGTCTTTTCGCCGCCTTCTTCACCAGTTTTACCGCCAAGGCTGATGATTACGGTCAGGGCAATAATACCCAGAATATCATCAATTACCGCAGCCCCTAAGATGGCGTTTCCGGCTCTGGAGTTCAAAACACCCAATTCTTTCAATGTTTCTACAGTGATACTAACCGATGTTGCAGTCATGATAACACCGATGAACATATTCTGCCAGAACAAGCTAGACATTTCTGGGTCTTGTTCTGTATTGAAGAAATGTGCCAAGAAGAAACCGCCACCCAGCGGAACTAATACGCCCAACAGAGCAATGACAAACGATGCAAGCCCTGCTTTTTTCAGCTCCTGTAAGTCGGTTTCCAGACCAGCACTGAACATCAGAACGATAACGCCCAATTCTGCCAAGTTGCTAATCAGAGAATTTCGCTCCACAACATCCAGCAACATCGGCCCTAAAATAATGCCGGCTGCTAACGCACCGACAACCTGCGGCAAACTGATTCGTTTTGTAACCAATCCCAATAATTTTGTCGCTAACAAGATGATGGCAATTTGCAATAGATAGGCATAAGAATTGTCAAATAAGAAATCTTTAATCCCTGCCAAAATAAATCACTCCCTATTTTGTGCTTTCAAATACACAATTTAAATTTTTGATGGACATCCGCTTTTCCAACCGTTTTGTTCCATGAAAAACCTCCTTTCCTGACTGGTAAAAACCTTTCATCGACTCCTCCCCCTCCCAAAAGGACATTATAATATAGAATACCATAATTTCACCGAATTGTCAACGGATTTTCTTGAAGATTGCACGATAACAGCATGACATTTTCGCTGATTTTGTACAAACTTACAGGAATCTGTTGGTTATTCACAAAAAAGCTGGTAGGAATGTTTCCACTCCTACCAGCTTTTTTCTCATGTAACAAAATTAGTTTTGATACTTAAAAATTATTCCCAAGTTGCATCCTGTCCAGCTGCCTTCTTTGCATAGTAAGTCAGAATTGCAACAGCATCTTCTACTGTAATTTCACCATCGTCATTGACATCACCAACCAGAATATTCTGAAAGATTTCATCCTGGGATACATCCTGACCAGCTGCTTTCTTTGCGTAGTAAGTCAAAACTACTACAGCGTCACTAACGGAAATCGACTGGTCACCGTCTACATCGCCTTTTTCAATGGTCTTTTCCGGAACAGTAACGGTAAAGGTATAATCATTCAGATAACCGTTTGCAGTCAGCTTCAAGGTGTATTCACCAGCAGTCGGAAAGATTTCTGTGGTTTCTCCACGGAACGATCTTACAGCAGAGAAATCAACCGTTCCATCTTCCTTGACAATGGTAACAGCTCCACGACCAGAAGCACTATAAGCGGTATCGTTTACAGTAACGGTTGCCAGATTGCTCACGTAATTAGTGAGGTCTGCATCGGTCGAATCGTCTGTAATGGTCAGCTTGTTGGTTTCTGCATTATAAGCAACCGGAATTGCTTCCGTTGTCAGCAGCAGATTTGTTGTGAAATGTGCATAAACATTGTTGCTGTCAGTGACATCTACGCTGTACTTGCCCGGCTTTGCAGCAGCTGCATCATACGTCAGCTTTCCGTCTGCATAAGCAGCACCTTCCAAATTTGCAGCTGCAACAGACAGACCGAAGTCTTCCGGCAAATCTGTAATGGTTACGTTTGCAGTACCAGCAGTGACATCTGTATCTTCTGCGGTAATTGTTGCAGTGTGCTTCTTTGGCAGGTATAAACCATCTGCACTGTGAACACTATAAATACCAGTGTTGGTCAGATAAGTTACTTCTGCAATAGTTGCACCAGAAGTTTCTACATATGGTGTATAACGCAGAGTGTTTCCGTGCGATTCCTGTGTTTTCACGCCAACCGACCAAGCCAGCTCTTTTCCGCCCTTCCAGATGTTTTCCAGATGCAGCATACCATACTGCTTTCCATCCTTCATGGTTACGACTGCACCATAAACGGTATCATCACCTAAATCAAAACCGTCCATATCAATTTCATAGTCGCCATATTTAGTGTCGGTGCTGATGCTCGGTGTTACATCGCTCAAGTCAACTTCTGCCTTCTGGGCAACGGTTGCAGACAGCGTACCGTCTGCATACAATTCCTTGTAAGCCTGCGGTTCGTTCTGGTCTTCGTTTACAGTAAAGGAATCAAACAGGCTGCCCAGTGTGCCGGAAGTCTTACCGCTTTCCTTGTCTGCCAACAGACTGTTATACAGATTCTTTTCAATGGCAACTTCTACGCCCTTAACACCCAGAATTTTACCACCGCCGTTTTCATCTGCTTCGGAAGTATAAGTGCCTGCCTGCTTTGTCCATTTTTTAGCTGTTGCAGAAGTCACTGCATCATATGTATTTTCTGCACGCATACCAACATCGCCAGCCAAATCCGCTGTATAGGAAATTGTGCCGTCTGTGGTGTTGGTCTTATTGCCCAGTTCGCCATAGTAGTAATCTGCATACGGAATATCCATTGTACCATACACATATTCAGTCGGAGCAGCTTCAATGGTAAAGGTGTAATCCTGATAGCCCGTTGCATAAACAGTAACATTCCATTTGCCTGCACCGCTTTCATAACCAGTCGGCAACTGGCAACGCAAGCTCTTTGTCAGACCCAGCTGAATGCCCATAGACTTGTGCATCCAGTTATCTGCTGCAAACTTTGTACCATAGGAAGCCAGAACCGTATCCTGATCGCCATAGTAATCCCAGCGAACCGCATACATATGTGCACCCAAATCGCCGTAGTCACCGCCAATGTCCACCCGCAGGAAATCGCCATATCCTGACTTGTACTTCACATCAGAAATTTCAATTGCACTTTCATCTACTGTTTTACCCACATTGGTTTCTGCACGCTTTGAGAATGTATAAGTGCCATCTTCGTTCTGAGAAACGGTCTTTAAGCCGTCTGTATCTGCATTTACATCGACAGTTTCATTGATTGCTACCAGATTCTTTTCGGTGTAACCGCCAACCATGCTATCGCCATTTTCCAGAACACTGTACTTCTGCTTGAAATCATCATACAGAGATGCCGGAACAGCAACCGGAACGTATTTCGGCCCTAAAATCATAGAATGGTCATAAGTACCAACTTCTTTTCCATCGACAGTGATCATCGTGCCATTGTCGCCCTTTACAACGTCAACAGATTCCCCATTGCCTTTTCCGGTATAGTCATAAGCATTGCCATCGGTGTCATAAACTTTTACCGTGCACTGATAGCTGCCACGGTGTAAACCATGATTGCTGGTTGCACGAGTAACCGTATCATATGCACCCAAGTCAGATTCGCCTCTGGTATCCGAATCCGCAGAAGCAGCTGCCCAATCGCCATTGGCATCGTCGCTCAGGAAAACGCCTTCCTGTTCCCAGTATTCTGCCCAACTCAATGCAGCTGCACAATATACATAATCCTCGTCTGCTGCAATTGCCGGAAATGGCATTGCAATTTGTGTTGCTGCCAAGAGTGTTGCCATTGCAGCACTGGCAATTCGAATTTGTGTGTGCTTTCTCATAAGTACCCTCCATAAAATATCAATCTATAGCAACCTACCACAGTAGGCAAACTATGCCATATAAAAAGTTAGTATACGCTAACCAAATAGAAACATTTTTTACATTTTTTCAATTTTCTGAGCTATTCCAGAAGTTATTGAACACTAACCCATTCCTGAAAAAAGAAACGGTTCAGCGGATTGCCTTTAGGCAAGATGTTCCGCTGAAATCGTCTTTGTTTCGTCCTTTTTCTGCTTTGAAGATTCGGTTCGCTTCCAGTGCTGAATGAGATAAGTTGCTGCCAGCCCAGTAAACAAACCTGTTACACAACCACTAATCAACAAGAATGGCAAGTACCAAATCACCTGCGTGGTCTGCATCACCAACATCGCTGCAAGAATTTGTCCGATGTTGTGCAGAATCGCACCGCAAACACTGACAAACCATAAATACCGATTCTGTAACAATCGACACAGCAATGCCATGCCAACCAGACACAATAAGCCGCCACTCAATGAATACAAGCAGCTGACCAGTGTCCCAGTAAATAATGACCCCAAGAAAATTCGCAGAACCAAAACTGCAAGTGCATCTCGCACCCGATATTTCTGCAAGACAAATAGCGTAATAATATTTGCAAGTCCCAGCTTGATGCCCGGAATCGGAACAGGAACGGGAATCTGTGCTTCTACAACGAAAATCACCAGTGCCATGGTCGTAAACATAGCAAGGGTTACCAGATGTTTAACCGACTTTTGCATCAAACTCCTCCGTTTCTGATGATTCCTCATGATTATCTTCAACAATTTGAATCTGCACTTTATTTGGCAGGCAGACAATGGGCAACAGCCCGTCTGAAATCGCTCCCTGATGCACACAAAGCCCATCCGGACAGCTTGCCGATTCCATCTTTACACTGTCTTCCGAAATCCAAACTCGATTCCATGCACCATCTTCGCCCGTAATTTCAATGATATGGGGATTTTTTACCGTATCCATTGCAATCCGCTGCACTTCTTTTCCATCCTGAGAAATTACAACAACTCGATGCGGAATCGAACGATGCAGCACAAAATAACTGCCCAAAATTCCTGCCAGCAACAGAAAAAGAAATATGCCAATTACAAGAATTTGCTGTTTTCGAATTTGTATTTTTGTCATTAGCACCCACTAACTTTCTGCTTTGTAGTCGACAATTTTAATCATATGCAGTATATCACGTGCATGATGAAAAGTCAAGTGCTTTTCCATTCTTCTCTCTTTTCCACAAAAGCTGTGAAACGAACGGCAAAAAAACTGATTGAAATTCTAATGATTGTTTTTTTAAATACCTGCTAATACCAGCACTACACCAAGGACAACTGCACGTAAGATGGTAAACCAGATTTCATTGCCTCTCAGCTTGCCAATTCCGCTGTGGGCATTCTTTTTCGGGCAAATATCCACGCATTTTTGACACTGAAAACACGCTCCATTTACAGACCAGCTGCCTGCTTCCGGAAGAGTTAAATCTGCTGGACAGCAGCGTGTACAAGCAGAACACCCTTTTGCACATTGTTCCTGTTTTCTCCGTACGGAGAAAATCGGCAGCATGGGCAACAAAGAGAAAACTGCTCCCATCGGGCACAAAAACCGGCAGAAAAACCGCTCACAAAGTGCCATGCCTACAAGAATGCCAGCGAATAAGAGGATACCGAGCCAATAACCGCCAAGATGAATATTTCCTGCTCGCAGCATGGAAAAGACATCCCACGGATTCCAGCCCTTTAAATCGCTGTATACACCTGTAAAGCAAAGACATCCTACAACCAACAAAACGCCGTATTTCAGGAAATGTAATGGCAATTTTTTCGGTTTCCAAGTAATTGGCTTCTTCTTGCATTTTTTGCAGATGAAAACATAAAGGCTTCGAATGGCATCGCCCAATGAACCAAATGCACAGGCATAACCACAGAAAAACCGTCCAAATACAATTGTAAAGGCACAGAGTGCCAAGCAGACTGTCAGGAACGAACTCCATGCAATCGGTGCTTGACTGCCAATCTGTGTAAAAATGCTTTTAATTGCAGAAAAAGCAGTGGTAAAGGCAGATGGGAAACATATAAAAAACACAACTTGAATCGCTGCTCGAATGTAAGCATGCAGCTTTTTTGCTGGAATGGTTTTTTTCTTCATTCTGATTTCTCCGCCTTTCTCAATGCGTCTTCTGTCGCATGAATAATCCCATTTGAACTAAAGGTTGCACCGCTCACAGTGTCTACATCTGTGGACTGCTCTTCTAGAATCGTATCCAGTAAGCTGCTTGCTGCATCGAAATAAGCAGCATCTTCTTTTTCCGCTGAAACAACGGTCAAATCTGTAAACTTTCCGTTTTCAATGGTCAATTCTACAGCAACTGTTCCGCCATAACCCTGTGCTTCGCCCTCATAAACGCCGTCTTGATAGGGAGAATCCACAGTTTCTGTATCTTCCGCAGCTATAGCTTGCTGCTGTAGCTGTGCTTCCAGCTTTGCAATCTCTTCTTCCTGTGTACGGTGATTTTGAATTGCCTGATAACCACACAGCAACCCCACCACGAGCACACAATTGCATAATTTAATCCAGAATTGCATCCGCTTATCCCTCCCGTAATGCCTGCTGCAACGCATCTTGTACGGCAGCTAATATTGCGTCTGAAGAACAAGTTGCACCAGAAACCGCATCTACATCCGTTGTCTGTGCTGCTAAAATCTGTGCAGCAATGCCGGAAATTTTCTTTGTTCCGTTCAATGCTCGGTCAATATACCAATCGTTAGCAGAATCATAATCTGCACCAAATCCTTCCACATCTGTAATGGAAATAATTTGGTCGTTCTCAATGCGAACTTTCACAGTCAAATCATAAGGCAAAAAGTCTTCGTCATCATCCGGATAACAAGACGCAGAGCCGATATATTCTCCGTCTATGTATAAAGATGGGGTCGGTTCTGTCGTTTCTGTCAGCTTTGTTGTTGCAACCGTTGTGGTGGTGGTTTCTATTGGGGCTGTGGTCACTGTTGTGGTCTGATTGCCGGAGTTGGCTTGCTTTGCCTGCTCCAATGCGTCAACAATCGCCTCTAAAATGCCCTCTGAACTAAAAGTTGCCCCACTGATGGCATCCAAATCCGTTGTCTGCTGCTGCAATACCTGTTTGAGCAACGATTCTGCCCGCTTGAAATAAGCAGCATCATCTTCCGTGTTCATGACCATGATATTATCAATTGTTCCATCTTTCAATGAAACAGCTACCGTTGTTTCTCCTCGGTATCCTTCCCCACTACCCAGATAAACGCCGTCTGGATACGGGAATCTGCCCTTTGGCACTTCTACTGGCGTGGTTTCTTCTGCATTGTTTCCGCTATCTGCTCCGGCATTTGCCAACGCATTCCGAACTGCTTCAATCAATCCCACGGAACTAAAGGTTGCACCCGAAACGGTATCCACATTGGTGCTATTCGATGCAATGATATTATTTAGCAAGGATATTGCATTGTCAAGATAAGGGCTGTCATCGCTGGCACTCAATACGGATATATCCGAAATTTTTCCGTCAGACACAGTAACTTGCACGGTAATTGCTCCAGCAAATCCACTGCCTGTTCCAACATATGTTCCGTCCCGATAAGAAGACGGTTCCGAAACAGCAGAAATAGAGGGAGCATCTCCAGATGCATTGTTGTTAGTTGCAGCTAACGTCGGGAGAGCCGAATCCCTTGCACTGCTGCCGCCAGCCTTTTGCAACGCATCCCGAACAGCAGAGATTAACCCAACAGAACTGTAGGTTGCACCGGAAACCGTATCTACATTGGTGCTCTGGGTTGCAATAATGGTTTTCAGCAAAGCGGAAGCATTGTCAATATACGGGCTGTCATCGGTTGTGCTGACAATGGTAATATCGGTAATTTTTCCGCCTTCAATGACAACTTGTACCGTAATTAACCCAGAAAAACCCGTTCCAGAGCCTGTATAAGTTCCGTCTTTATAACCGCCGGTCTGTTCTGCCAATGGCTCTACCGTTGGTGCTGCCTTTGTTGTAACAGCTGCCGTTTTAGAACTGGATTTTTTCCCATTTGCAGTGGTTTCCTGCGTAGAAACCGCCGTATCTCCCTGTTCTACCGAAAAAATCGGTGCAGTATAATTGTGCAGCGATATGGTTACAAACGCTGCTAAAAGTGCTGCTGGTAAAAATCCGAACAGCGATGCCCAAGGTGTATGTTTTCCCTGCATTATGATTCTGCTCCCTTCTGTTGAATGATTTCACATGGATAATTGGCGGAAAAAGCATCCTGAATACCCTCTGTAACATACAACGTTTCATCTTCCGTGCAAAGAACTGCATCAAATTCTGAAGCGTGTGCCTGCCAATAGGCAATTGCCTTATCCAATCCCATTACAAACAAAGCAGTAGAAAGTCCATCCGCCAATGTTCCATTTTCACTGACAATCGTCACCGAAGTCAAATCACTTTCCGCTGGTTTCCCAGTTGCAGGATCCATGATATGATGATACCGTACGCCGTTTTCTTCAAAATAACGTTCGTATCCCCCTGATGTAATCACGGCACAGTCTTTTGTTTCTAAAATGCCGAGAAAATCGGCATCTTCTTCAGCAGTTGGGTTTTGAATTGCCACTTTCCAAAGGCTGCCGTCCGGTTTTGTTCCAATCGTCTGTACATTTCCGCCCAAGCTGACCATTCCACTGGTAACGCCGTTGGAACGGAAACAATCCATCATTGCAGAAGAGGTATAACCCTTTGCAATGCCGCCCAAATCCAATTCCATTCCGGAAACAGAAAAAGAAACTGCTCCGGTTTCTGCTGAAAACTGCATCTTAGAAGGGTCTGTCAACTGCAACAGCGACTGAATCTCTGAATCCTCCGGCACACGATATTCATGGGTTGGAAATCCCCATGCCTGCATAATCGGATACATCAACGGATTGAACGCCCCATCTGTATCCTGATACAATGTGATTGCCTCCTGTAAAATGGCACTGGTATCTTCGGAAAGCGTTCCAGAACCCGTTGCATTTAACTTTGCAATCTCGCTTTCGCTGTTCCCCGTAGAAAGTCGGGCATCTAAATCTTGAATACAGGCTTCTGCTGCGGAAATGCCTGCTTCTGCATTGTTTCCGTAGGCAGTTAATGTGATGTAAGTATCCATTGCAAACAAATCCCGAGTTGTTTTTTCATCCGCAGATTGTGTAGTTGCAGTGACCGCTTCCGAACTGGCTGTGTTAGATTCATTAGAAGTCGTTTCTGAACAGCCGCAACCGAAAATCCCTAAACAAAAACAGAGGGCAAGCATCCATTTTCGCAGCATAACAATCATTCTCCTTTTCTCATTAGTGCAAACTAACCATCATACAGTTTAGCAAACGAATCTCCAAAAATCAAGCAAGAAAGTATGTCCAAGATAAAATAATTTGTTAGGAAACCGTCAAAATTCCCGATACTTCCGGCATATTGAAATGTTTTTTGATATGAAAACAAAAACACCATGGTCAAATTGACCACAGTGTTTTTTCCTATGTTCGTTTCTGTTCAGCTGTCGGACTCCGGTTCTGCCCGTTTCACTTTAAAAACCAACCGAAAAATTCCGGTTAACAGTTTGGGTGTTTTCACCACTACAATTTTCATGGCGTGTGCCTCCTATTCCATGGTTTTACTGTATTGTATTCCAACAGCTGTAAAAAGGTTCTTGCTTTCTCAATTGGCAGCTGGTTGCAGGGCAAGTTTTTTCGTCAGCCGCCGCTTAATAATACAGTAACAGAGAATATGCGTCGATAGCGTGATAATCCAAGTAATCGGATAAGACAGATATACAATTTGCACAGTGTGAAATTCCGGCATCTGAAAGACGGTTGCGATCCAAACCAACCGCAAGCCACAAGCTCCCACCAGAGAAACCACCATCGGTAAAACAGAATAATTCAAGCCACGCAACGCTCCGACCATAACATCCATAATCCCACATAGGGCATACGTTGCAGAAATAATATGCAAACGCACCATTCCGGCTGCAATAACATCGGGATTACTGGAATAAATATGAAGCAACTGATGCCCAAACAAAACCGCAAGATTTCCCAATACAACACCAACAACAATAACACAGCCCTGCCCAGTCAATAGAATTCGATTGATGCGGTTATATTTTCCTGCACCATAATTCTGGCTGGTAAAGGAAATCGTTGCCTGATAAAAAGCATTCATTGCCATGTAAACAAATCCTTCAATATTTGCAGCAGCTGAATTTCCGGCTACCACAATATTTCCGAACAGATTGACAGACGATTGAATGACAACATTGGAAAGAGCAAATACAACGCCCTGAAACCCTGCTGGAATCCCGATTTTCATGATTTGCAGCATCTTTCCACGGTGAATCCGCAGTTTGCTCCACTGCAAGTGCATTGCCCCCTGTTCCTTACACATACAGCGTAAAACCAAAACGGCAGAAATCGTTTCTGAAATCACAGTAGCAATGGCAACCCCTGCAACATCCAGATGCAGAACAATGACAGTCAGCAGATTCAAAACAACATTTACACAACCGGCAAAGGTCAAGTAATATAGCGGTCGGCGAGTATCTCCTACGGAACGCAGCAAGGCACTGCCAAAGTTATAGACCATGTTGGGAATCATCCCGATAAAATAAATATGCAGATAGAGCGTTGCCAGCGGTAACACTTCTTCCGGTGTCTGCATCCAAATCAAAAACTGTTTTGCTCCAATCAAGCCGACAATCATCAGCAAAAGACCGCTTGCAAAACTCATTGCAATGGAAGTGTGAACGGTTTCTTCCAAGTCTTTTTCACACTTTGCCCCATAATGTCGAGCTGCTGTAACATTTGCACCAATCGAAAACCCTACAAATAAGTTCGTCAACAAATTAATCAGTGCGGTATTCGAGCCAACCGCTGCCAATGCATTATCTCCAGCAAACTTTCCGACTACCACAATATCGGCTGCATTGAACAGCAATTGCAAAATACTGGACAGCATCAATGGCAGTGTAAATAACAGCATTTTCTTTAAAATTGAACCGCTGCACATATCCATTTCATATTGTTTTTTTGCAGTATGCATGGGTGAAATACCTCCTTCATTTTAAATAAAAAACGTGAAAAAAGCCCAGCGAATCTGCTGGACTTTTTCCATTCTGCAACAAGTGATTGCAGTTGTAAAGTCTTATTTTTGTACCTGTTTTTCTGCTGCTTCCAACGATGAATATTGATAAAAATGGACGGTGTTGGTCATAATCTGTTCCGCCAGATTTTTTCCTGCTCGATAAAGCGTTACAATCCACGCTCCATATGCTTGCAGCAGGTCTTCCGAATATGTCAGCAGTTCTCCCCTGAGATATGTTTCATAAGATGTCTGCCATTCGGTGTCTTCTGATGTGTGAATCTTGCGTGCCTGCCCAGCAAGATTGGGATACTGCTTTGCAAAATCTTCCATCCAGCTGACTTGAATCGAAATGATTGCCTCACAAAGTGCCTGCTTTTGTTCTGAAACGGGCGGAAGTTCTTTTTTCAGAGCAGCATAGGCTTCCGGTGCAGTCGATGCCATCATTCGGGCATATTTTTCCGTCAGCAGATTCCAGCCACGTTGACTGGCACTCTGTAATTCTGCCCAATATTGTTCCAGCATAGGCAATTCCCAGGTGAGATACTGACTTTTTCGCATAATCGAAAAGGTTTCCCAGTCGTCCTGACAGCCTGCTCGAACACCTTCATTTTTCACCTTGTCAAACTCTGAAAATTCCAGCCGGACAATTTTTTCAACCAATGCTTCTTTTTGTTCCAGCAAAGCCGCTTGCTGTGCAGCTGCTTCTGCGTGTACTTGCATATAGGATTCCTCCTGTGTGGAAATGCCCTGTTCTTTCATCTGTTTTGCAATGATTGCACAAACAGGTGCAATGATTTCCGTTTCCCATTGTTTCATGGGCAGTGTTGTACTTTTTTGCAGCAATGCTGCAAGTTCTGCTCCTTGCGGCAGTTGTTCCGTACTGTGCAGCAGCCATTTATAATAAGGTGCATAGCTCCGTGCACAGAGATGAGCCGCACGCATTGCACTTTCTGCAAAATGCGAAAAGGCAAGCATCGTTGTCAATGAGTCATTCCGCTGCAAAAGCCGTGGAACATTATATTGTCCACGCTGTGCCATCCATGCAGTTTCCTGAGCCAACCTCCGCAGCCGAACAGCTTCTGGATAGCCTTGCTGCAATTGGTTGCGAATTTTAGAAAACGCCTGATTGCTATCCTTGAAAAGAACACCATTCGTTGCAGCAGCAAGCTGAGCTTCTTCGATTTGCAACCATTCCTGTTCTGTCTTTGGAACGCCCGAAATGCCAAGCAATCGCTGATAAAAATCAGATGTCCGGCAAACACCAACCCGATGTTCTCCCTGCGGCATTGTTTTTCTGGTAATTCCACAATATGTTTTCGGTAAGAGGTTATATGCCTGCTGCAACGCTGTAATTTTTGCTTCTGCCATCTCATCCGGCACCCAGATACAAAATCCTGCTCCGAAATCATGGTCTTGCGAATAGGCATCATCATAGCCGAAACATTCTGAACCCTCTCCAGCCAAACCAATAGTCAGTTGCTCCCAAATATCGGGAAACATTCGTTGCAACATTGGCTTTCCAAAAGTTTCATAGTACTGCCGGCAAAGTTCCAATCCTTTTCTAATTGGCTTCCCGCCTAGCTTTTCATAGGCATGGTCTGCATTTTCCTGTACAATCTGATAAGCAGCCCCTCGTCCCATGTGTAGTTCCATTTCTGAAAGGGCAGCTTCGTAATACCACACTGCCTGTTCATAGTCTTGTAGCTGATACTGTGCATCCGCCATTGCTGCCAACGCAGCAGAATAGTGAAAATCAGAAGGACTTAGCCCAGCAAAAAAAGACAACGCAGATTTCAACAACGGTAAAGCATCCTGTACCCGATGCAAATGCAGCAAAGAACTTGCCAAGTTGGTCTTAGAGATAGCAACTCGTCCCTCTTGACCGGGTTGCTGCGTAACAATTTGCAATGCTTGTTCCAGAGCCGCACAAGATGCTTCCCAGTCGCCCATTTCTTGATACAGCAAACTTAAATTGTTGTAATAGCTTGCAACTCTGCCATCTGTTGGCGAAAGCAACGCATCATAAAGCTGTTTCACTTGCTGATAACTGTTCAGAGCAGCTTTCTGCATACCAGCTGCTCGCTGTGCATTGGCAACATTCAGCAGCGTGGTTGCATGGGCTATTGTCTGTTTTAGATGCAGCTTTTCCACACATTCCAAAGCTTTTTCTCCAACTGCAAGCGATTCCGGAAACCGTCCGCAATCTCGAAAAAAACCGATTTGTTCATTGTAAAGAGTCAATGCTGTTTGCCAATCTTTTGCCTGTTCTGCTGCTGTAATCTGTTCCTTTAAAAATACATCTGCTTCCTGCAAACGGCTATTTTTCAGAAGCGTGTCCAACTGCTGCAAGATTTCCTGTACCTGCATTCGTTATGCCTTCCGAATGGCTTCTGCCAAAGCTTGCAGCTGCGTTTCTGTTTCTGGTTTTACAGTGGAACGAATCGTGACAGCCTGTTCCAAAACTGTAATCTTTTTCATTTCATTCAAAACATTTGTCATGCACTTTTTTGCACACGGTGCCCAAGAACCATTCTCAATCAGAGCAACGGTTCGATTCTGGAAAGACTTTGCTTTCAAATGCAGCAAAAATTCTTCCATTGGTGGGAACAATCCACCATCATAGCTGGCTGCTGCCAAAACCATCCGGTCATATTGAAAAGCATTTGCAACAGCTTCCGCCATGTCATCCCGTGCCAAATCCACAACGGCAACGGTTTCTCCCTCTCGCAGCAACAAATCTGCTAACAATTCCGCTGCCTTTGCAGTATTTCCATGAATGGATGCATGTGCAATCAAGATGCCATGTTCTTCTGGCTGATAAGTACTCCAAAGGTTGTATTTTTCCAGATAATACCCTAAATTCTCTGTCAAAATTGTCCCATGCAGCGGACAAATTTTTGCAATGTCCAGCTTTGCTGCTTTTTTCAACAGTGTCTGTACCGGTGCACCATATTTTCCGACAATGTTATAATAATATCGGCGTGCTTCTTCCTCCCACGGTTCTTCCGTATCCAACGCACCAAATTTTCCAAAACCATCCGCAGAAAACAGAATCTTTTCTTTCTGCTCGTATTCGACCATAACTTCCGGCCAATGCACCATTGGTGCCATAAAAAATTGTAACGTATGTACACCGAGCGAAAGCGTATCACCCTCTGCAACGGTCAACTTTGGCTGGTCTTTCAAATCAAAAAAGTTCGGCAACATTGCAAATGTTTTTGCATTGCCGACGAGTGTAACCTGCGGATACTGGGCAACAAATTCTGCAATCGTACCAGCATGGTCTGGCTCTAAATGGGAAATAATCAAGTAATCCGGTACTTTCCCCTGCAAAACAGCATCCAAATTCATCAGCCATTCGCCAGACATCCGATAATCAACAGTATCTATGATGGCAATTTTTTCATCCAGAATACAATAAGAATTATACGAAACACCATTCGGAACGACATACTGACTTTCAAACAAGTCAATGGTTTTGTCATTCACGCCAATATACACAATACCATCTGCAATTTTCTGTTCTTTCATGATAAAGCCCTCCTGATTGGTACAAACACGGAATTGTTCCTGATAATGAATCTTAATAAGAGTATAGCACATTTTTTGAATGGGGTCAAGCACTTTTTAGAAACAAAAAAGGATGCTGCTGGAGCATCCTTTTCCTGATTTTCTTACATCTCTATTTCAGATACTAGAACGGTCATGTTTCGCTTTCTGCACCGCAAAAATCAATGCAAACAATGCCACTGCAAACAGGCATTCTACGCCAACATACTGGAGAAATGTCCGTGTTTGAAACACTTCGCCCGAAATTCCAAACAGCATATTATTTGCCCGAACATACCAATATGCCGGTAAAAACTGCCCTGCTTTTAAAACGCCGTCGCTTAACATCGACTGCGGAACAAAAATCCCACACAAAAAACTCATGCCCAAGCCGATGACCTGATTCCAAACATTCAAAACCGTATCACTGGGGGCTGCTGCTGACAACAAAATCGCAATGGCTGCGGCTACCAGTAAAAATACAAAGCTGTTTAATATCGCATACCAAAGCTTTCCGGTAACCATACCGCCATTGAACCAGAGTGCTGCAACCATAAAAATCAACCAGATAAACAGCACAAATAATCCGCTGCCCAGCAGCATTTGCAGTGTCTGCGAACTGGAAGATAAACAAGAACAGTTCGTGCGATTGCGAATATCTTGCTTTTGCAGTGCAATCAAGGTAGGAGAAAGTGCTGCAATTAACACAGACAGGAAAATATAGGGCAAATACTGAAAATAATAGCTGAAACTTTCATTGTGGGAAGCTGGATTCGCTGTTTCTGCAAACGGATCGCTGTTTACAGGAATTTCCTCAGAAAGCACCGTTTCTGCCGATGAAATTGCATCCATACGGGATAATCCGCTTGTTTCATATGCCAATACAGTTTTTACATATTCAGAAAGTGTACTGTCCAATAAGGTATTTGCATAGCGGTCATCTAAATAATAATGGGTGAATAGTGCATCCGTCTTGCCAGCCTGCAAATTTTCTGCATAGCCTTTTGCAATCGTCATGGCATAGTCAATTCGTTCATCATAGAGCATATCTAAAATGGTATCTTGCTCCTGCTTAACAGAAACAAGGTTATGATGCTTTCCCAAATAGGAAACCAGTGCTTGACTTTCAGGAGTCTGATCTTCATCAAATACACAGATGTTAAATTGATTTTCTGTAAAGGAAAAGGGACTACTGTTGTTCGTGGTCACACCAACTGCGATAATCAAAAACACAACCACCCAAATCATTGCAGTTAGCAGCTTTTTTCGCAGAATTCGCAAAAACGCCTTAAAGACTTGCATATTTCCGCCTCCTTGTCAGTAAAAATCCAATCATCGTACAGAGCACCGACATTCCTAAAATCGTCCCCAGTTTCACCAGATACCGTTGATAATTGCCATCCATATTCAAGCAATAAAATAAATCACAAATCAAGGATGCTGGATTGATGGAATGAAACAGCGGAACATGTTCTGCCAGATAGGGACGAATGCCAGATGCCATTAAGCCACTGCAAAAACAACTCAACATTGAAAATGTCATGGCAATTCCGACTTTTGCCCCCTGTTGCAGTGTTCCGAATGAACCAATTGAAAAACCAAGAGAAACGCCGAACAATCCGCTGAGAATTGCAGAAAGATAAATCAATCCAATATTTCCGACAAACTGCACCTTTAATACAAATACCAAATAAGTAACCGCAATGCTCATGCAGACAGTCTGCAAAATATAGCTGCCGACCAAACTCGCCAACAGGCTCACCAGTTTTGGTGTCGGAGAACAGCATTTTCTTGCACCCAGTGCGGAAAGATTGCCCTGTCCGTTAATGACAATATGCATACCCGTTAAAGAGCCGAACATTGCCACCATTGCAAGTAGATTATAAAAATAGTTGGTGGTTGGATCGGCGTTACCAGAAGTCATAGCAATTTTCTGATTGCCCACTACAGTATCATTCAAAGCGGCAATCACTGCTTCCATTTTTTCCGGAGCGGTCTGCATCGTCTGCTGAATCACTGCCTTCTGAATCTGATATTGTTCTGCAAAGGATTTGATAATGGTTTGTTCCACACCGTTTTCGGAAAAACTGAGCGACAAGGTTTCCCCAGCGTAAAGAATGCCATCCACTTTTTGTTCTTTCAGCAAAGATAATGCGGTCTGTTCATCCGTATAAGTCACTGCGAACAGCGGTTCTTTCTCGGATTCCAGATTGTCTAATACTGTATGCAAGACTGGCTGTTCCGTTGTTTCGACCACTGCCACGGGAATGGTCGAAAAGAGCGTTGTTTTTTCATAGATACTCCCGAATGCGATTTTGAAAAATGTTGCAAGGACGATGGGAAACAGAATCAACCAGAATAATACATCCTTTACCCGCAAGCCACTCAACACCTCATATTTTAAATTATGCCAGAACATTGCTTTATCCCTCCTGATCCCGCAGTGCTTTTCCGGTAATTTCCAGAAAGACATCATTCAAAGTCGGTAGGGTCGTATAAACTCGACCAATTGCAATTTGCTGCTCCTGCAAAATGTGCAGAACATCTACCAGATTATGCATACCGCCGGAACAGTAAATCTTTAATTCTTCCTGTTCATAGGTCACCTGATAAACATGTTCCAATGTCTTTATAGATTGCAAGATGCTTTCCGGCAGCATGAGAACTTCAATGGTAATCGTTTCGGTATTCTTGATAATCTGCTTGAGTTCTTCCTTTGTCCCCTCTGCGATTTTCTTTCCCTGATCCATAATCGCAATGCGTGTGCAAATCTGCTCGACTTCCTCCATATAATGCGAGGTGTAAATAATTGTCGCACCGTTTGCGTTCAGCTTTTGGATGCCCTCTAAAATTTGATTTCGGCTCTGTGGGTCAACCGCAACGGTTGGTTCATCCAAAATAATCAGCTTTGGTTTGTGTGCAATGCCGCAAGCAATGTTTAACCGCCGCAGCAAACCTCCAGAAAGCTTTTTTGGATAGAATTTCAGAAATTTTTCCAGTCCGGTGAAATGAACCGCATCCATGACATACTGTTTTCGAGTTGCCTTATCCCGAATATACAGCCCACAAAAATAATCGATGTTTTCATAGACGGTCAACTCCTGAAAAACTGCCACATTCTGCATAATCACACCAATTTGCCGCTTGATGTCGTATTGAACTGGTGACATTTCTTTTCCAAAAATCTCAATCTTGCCTTTGTCAAACGAAAGCAGAGAAAGCAGACAATTGATTGTCGTTGTTTTTCCAGAGCCGTTCGGCCCTAATAATCCGAAAATCTCCCCTTCCCGAATCTCCAGTGAAAAATGATCCAGTGCAATGAGTTCCTTGTATCGCTTGACCAGATTGTCAATTTTTACAACAACTTGTTCCATATTTGTCCCTCCGAATGGCTGTGAATGGTTTATAACCTTATTATAAATCCAATTCAACAAAAAAGGAAGTGTCAAATGTCATCAGTTTTGATGACAAATGTCACTTCCTTTTCAAAAATATCTCAAATAGAATTATTCTTCCACCTGTGCAGCCAAATCGTTCAGCACTTCTCCGGCAACAATCAGCCCTACAACAGACGGAACAAACGCAGTTGAACCCGGAATATCTCTCCGAACGGTACATTTCCGAACCGTTCCCGGCGGACAAACGCACTGTGTCCGGCAAGAATTTTCCGAATCATCCAACGGGCGGCGAGGCTGTTCTTCGGAATAAACGACTTTTAAGCTTTGAATGCCACGTTTCCGCAAAGCATTCCGCATGACTCTTGCCAGCGGACACATTTTTGTTTCATAGATGTCTGCAACCCGAAAAGCTGTTGGATCTAACTTGTTTCCAGCTCCCATTGCAGAAATCACTGGAACACCTGCATTTTTTGCCTGCTGAATGATTTCCAGCTTTCCGGTTACCGTGTCAATCGCATCAATGACATAATCATATTGCCGGAAATCAAACTGGTCAGCCGTTTCCGGCAAATAAAAGCATTTATGCCGATGTACCACCGTAGACGGGCAAATGTCTTGAATCCGTTCCGCAGCAGCATCTACTTTATACTTGCCGACGGTGCTCCGCAGGGCAAACAGCTGCCGATTCAGGTTCGTAATACAAACTTTATCATCATCAATCAAATCCAGCGTACCAATACCGCTGCGTGCCAACGCCTCCACGGCATATCCGCCAACGCCGCCAATGCCAAACACAGCAATCCGGCTCTTTTGAAAATGCTCCATGACAGCTTTCCCATAAAGCAATTCTGTTCTCGAAAATTGATTTAACAAGGGTGGAATCCTCCTCCGATTAACGGGATTTTCTTTGATTATAGCATATTTTTTTGGAACTTGCAAGGATTTTATCCAACAAAAAACGGGCAGGGTTGCAGTTCCCTGCTCGTTTTTCTCATAAACATCGCTAACTTACAGCAATCCTTCTTGCTCAAATGCTTGCTGCAAATCTGCAATAATATCTTCTGCATCTTCAATGCCGACACTGAACCGGAAAAATCCATCATGAAAGGCTTCCGGATAGAGATACTGCCGCTCATCATTTTCGCCCAAAAAGACAATCAAACTTTCATCATGTCCCAGAGAAACTGCCGAGGTAATCACGTTCAAGTGACTGACAAAACGGTTATGGGTGTCATGGTCTGCTTTCAATCCAAACGATAAAACGCCACCATATCCGGGTTGCATCTGCTTTTTTGCAATTTCATGACCGGGGTCATCTTCCAATCCCGGATAAGCAACAAACCGTACACCCGGAACGGTTTTCAAGTAGTTTGCCACTTTCATTGCATTTTCGTTGTGCTGTTTCATTCGCAGCGGCAGCGTTACAGAACCACGCATAATCAACCATGCATTGAATGGGCTGATGGTTGCCCCTAAGTTGACCTGTGACTGTGCACGAATCAAATCCAAATATTCTTTCTTGCCGATGATTGCTCCGCCCATCGCATCGCCGTGTCCATTGATGTATTTGGTTAAGCTCTCAATGGTGAAATCTGCTCCCAGTTCGATCGGTCGCTGGTTATACGGAGAAGCAAATGTGTTATCTACCGACAGTAAAATGCCGTGTTCATGGGCAATTTCTGCAATCGCACGAATATCGGAAACTGTCAGGGTTGGATTTCCCGGCGTTTCAATGTGAATCAGTTTCGTATTTGGACGAATCGCCTTGCGAATCGCATCCAAATCAGAAGTATCCACAATGGTGGTTTCCACCTGAAATTTGTTGTTGAACAGTTCATTCAGCAGCCGATAAACGGCAATATAAGTGACACTGGAAAAAATAACATGGTCACCGCTTTGCAGCAGAGCAAAAAATAATCCGGACAGGGCAGCAACACCGCTTGCCAATACCATGCAATCTTCTCCGCCCTCTAACGATGCAAGCTTTTCCTGCAAGTATTGCTGGTTTGAGCCACCGTTTCTGGTATACAAATTCTTTCCGGCACTGCTCCAGTTTAAATCGCTTGGGTCATATGGCAATTCATAGCTATTTGCCATGGTAATCGGGCGTTTAATTGCTCCGGTTTCTGCATCCACATCATTTCCAGTGTGTACTGCCCGTGTCTGAAAGCCATATTCTGCGCCATAAGTTCGCTTTCCCATTTTCTTCACCGCTTCTCTGTTTTTTGCAGAAATTGCCATGCGGATTCGCATGGCAATTCTTATTTCTGTTCCATGGTTGGTTTGCTTTCTTATTGTGGGAAAATAACCTTTCTGTAAGTATCAAACCGTACCCATTTTGCAAAGAATGCTGTCTGGTCAGCTTCATTGGTTGCAGCATATTCCTGTAAGAACTGCTGTACCTGTTCGTTAGAATCTGCCAATACGGCAAAACCTCTGCCGTTGATAACCGGAACATGGTCATAAACATAATCTGCTGCCGGCAAAATAGCAGTGATTTTCTTATCCCGTACCCGTACAGCAACCTGATCCCGCAAAACGATAATATCAAAGCTATCCGGATACTGGTAGCTTTCTCCGCTAACTGGGATTTCGTCGCCGATGGTATAAGTCCGGTTGACTGGCTGATACTTCAAGACATTCAAGCTGCTGGTATCATAATAGAATTCTTCAAAGATATCGCCTCTTGCAGTCAAATCATTCAGACGGAAGGATGCTTTTTCTGTACCGTTTGTCACCTTTTCTGCAACTGCTTCTACAACGCCGCATGCAGAAGTCATATTGGTTACACGGTCAATCAGAATCAGTTCACCCAGTGTCTTATGCTTTGCAAATAAATCTACAACAATGCCTTCTGTCAGCAACAGTTCGCAGACGGCAATTTCATTCTTATGTAAAGAATCCTTTGTAACGTGTTCGCCCGTATTGACATCAATTGCATACTGAATATGTGTCAGAATGCCCGGAATGGTCTTTGTACCCAGCTTTACCAGATAGTCCTTTCCGATTACCAAATCTTCGTCATCCATCCACAAGAGCGAAACTGTCAGCTTCTTATAAACACCAATATCTGTATTTTTCACCAGCACGCAACCACGGGAAACATCCACTTCCCGGTCTAGGGTAATGGTAACCGGCTGTCCCTGCTTTGCGGAAGTTGCTTCTTTGTCTGTCACGAGAATGCCCTTAACGGTTGCAGTTTCGTTGCTCGGCAAGGTGGTAATGGCATCGCCTACAGAAATGCTGCCAGATTCAATCTGTCCCTGGAATCCACGGAATGTATGGTCTGGACGGCAAACACGCTGTACTGGCATATAGAAGCCTTCTTCGGTATCCGATGCAATGTCAACAGTTTCCAGATATTCCAGCAGCGGCTTTCCGGTATACCACGGAATGTTTTCCGAATGGGTGGTAACATTGTCGCCCTCTGTTGCAGAAAGCGGAATAATCGTAATGTTTTCCAGTCCCAGTTCCTGCTTCAAAGCATCAATCTGTGCAACGATTTCGTTGAAACGGGATTCGCTGTAGTTTACCAAGTCCATCTTGTTTACAGCAAAGACAAAGTACCGAATACCCATCAGTTTGCAGATTCTTGCATGACGTCTGGTCTGTACCAAAACGCCCTGAGAAGCGTCAATCAAAATAACTGCCAAATCTGCAAATGATGCACCAACTGCCATGTTTCTGGTATATTCTTCATGACCTGGAGTGTCTGCAACGATAAAGCTGCGGTTGTCGGTTGTAAAATACCGATATGCAACGTCAATCGTAATGCCCTGTTCCCGTTCTGCCATCAAGCCATCCAGCAGCAGCGAATAGTCAATCTTACCGCTTCGGCTGCCGACCTTGCTGTCCAGTTCCAGAGCCTTTTCCTGGTCTGCATACAGCAGCTTTGCATCATAGAGAATATGTCCGATCAGCGTGGACTTTCCATCGTCTACACTGCCGCAAGTGATAAATTTCAATAAGCCTTTCATTAAAAATATCCCTCCCGCTTTCTACGTTCCATGCTGCCGGCTGCTTCGTTGTCAATGACTCTGGAGGTTCGTTCGGAAGATACAGAGCTTAACGTTTCTTCAATGATTTCATCCAGTGTGGTTGCAGTCGACTCAATGCCACCTGTCAGCGGATAGCAGCCCAATGTCCGGAACCGTACCGACTTCATCTGCGGAACTTCACCGTCTTTCAACGGGAACCGGTCATCGTCTACCATAATCAAATTTCCGTCCCGTTCTACAACTGGACGTTCTGCTGCAAAATACAGCGGTACAATTTCAATCTTTTCCCGCTGGATATACTGCCAGATATCTTTTTCTGTCCAGTTGGAAATCGGGAACACTCGAATGCTTTCGCCCTTCTTGATCTTGGTATTATAGAGCTTCCACATTTCCGGACGCTGATTTTTCGGATCCCATGCCTGTGCTTCATTCCGGAAAGAGAAAATCCGTTCCTTTGCACGGGACTTTTCTTCATCTCGTCTGCCGCCACCAAATGCTGCGGTAAACCCATATTTTGCAAGTGCCTGCTTCAATGCCTGTGTCTTCATAATATCGGTATAAGCAGAGCCGTGGTCAAACGGGTTAATGCCCTGCTTGACACCGTCCTGATTGATGTATTCCAGCATTTCAATGCCCTTTTCCTTGGCAATCCGGTCACGAAATGCAATCATTTCCTTGAACTTCCAAGTGGTGTTGACATGCAAAAACGGGAACGGCGGCTTTTCCGGATAGAATGCTTTCATGGCAAGATGCAGCATTACAGAACTGTCCTTACCGATGGAATACAGCATAACTGGCTTCTCACATTCTGCGGCAACCTCTCGGATAATATAAATCGCTTCCGCCTCTAATTCATCCAGATGCGAAAATTCGCTCATGTGACTTCCCTCCTATTTAATATTGATTCGATTCCTTTTGATTTACACGGATTTCTGTGATCGTACCGTCTGTACGTTCCACAATCCAGCGTAAAATATCGCCTTCTTTTTCAGTATGTACCAAACTGCCCATACCGCCCATATCTGCCCCCAGATAAAACCGAATGGCATGCACGGGGCATTCTTTCAGGCAAGACGTACATCCCCAACAATCCTTGGGGTATTTGATAAATGCTTTCCGGTCTGCATTCAGGTGAATCAGTGTTCCCGGACAAACATCATGACATTTTCCGCATCCAATGCAGGCATTTTGATCAATGGCAATGCTCATAGGTTTGTCCTCCTTCCACCAAATCCCGGAAAATGATTTTCAATTCGCCGTTTTCCAATTTGGAATTGACGTATTTTCTCCAATGCACATCGTCTTTTTCCGGATAATCCAGATTTTCTGCGAAGCTGTGCCAACGGGTTTCCTGCCGAGCCTTTAAGTGTGCAATGACACTCCGACAGACAACCAGCCGTTCCCGCAGTTCATAGATGTACATCAGTTCCTGAAAATCATCTGCGTGCAGCTGTTCAGAAAGCTGCATCAGCTGTACAATCTTTTCATCTGCAATCTTCAATTGCTTCTCATTGAACCGATAATTCGTTTTAATGCCGCCTGCATAGGCATCCATCACCGTCTGCATCGCTTCTTCCAGCTGTTCTGTTGTAAAGCGAGAACCGCTCTGCGTCAGGAATCGCTGTACTTCTTCAGCATGTTCAGTCACGGAAGATTCTGCAATTGGAGCAGCGGTATGCTGTTTTAAAAATTCCAGTGCAGAGCATGCTGCGATTTCGCCCTCTGCCAATGCACCTGTTACATATTTCTGTGGGCATCCGCCGGCGACATCTCCAGCTGCAAACAAACCGGTAACGGTCGTTGCCCGGTGGGTATCGACCCAGTAACCGCTTGCAGTGTGTCCGCCGACAATATACGGCTCTGTTCCTTCAATTTCCACATTCTGCTGAGAGGGATTCTTTCCACTCTCAATCCATTTCAACGTCTGAGAAGGTGCCATATTCAGATAGGCTTTCAGCAAGGATTCATCCTGTTCTGGTGTGATTCCTTCTGTTCGCAAGTAACATGGACCTCTGCCTTCCACATTCTCATTTACCGTTCCATAGACTCGTTCGGAAGTCGTCAAACCATACTTGGTTTCATAAACTTCTCCATGAGAATTGATTTGCTTGGCACCGACACCTTGTGCCAGTGTTCCGGTCGGTGCAATGGTATCCTTACAACGCAGGGCAATAAACCGCATTTCAAAGGTGGTCATTTCTGCCCCTGCACGAATGCCCATTGCATAACCTGCTCCGGTATTAAACGGCGGATACCACATTTTGTGACGAGAAAATCCCGGATTATTCGGCTTATATAAACCAGCTGCTCCACCAGTTGCAATCAAAACCGCATTGGCTTCGATGACATAAAACGTATCATTTTCAATGCCGATTCCAAAAGCTCCACAAATGCGATTGTCCTTGACCGCAAAATCAACAATATTGACCCGATTCAAAACCGTGGTATTTGGCAGAGCAGAAACTGCATCTGCCAAAATCGGCTTAATATTTTCCCCGTTGATTTTTAAGTTTCGGTTGCCACGGGTGACATAGTTTCCGTCTGCATCTTTCAGCAGAACTAACCCCAAATCTTCCAGCTTTGCGGTTACGGCATTCAGCCGTTCTGACATCGTCAGCAGCAAATCTTCCCGTACAATTCCGTCTGCATCTTTCTTTGCATAGTCCACATAATCCTGCGGAACTCTGCCCTTTGTGATATAGGCATTTAACGCATTCACGCCAGCTGCGAGGCAGCCGCTGCGTTTAATATGTGCCTTTTCACAAATCAAAACAGAAACAGCAGCGTTTTGTTCCGCAATGGTCAATGCTGCATAACAGCCAGCTGTACCGCCGCCAATCACCAGGACATCTGTTTGCAATCGTTCTGTTTTCACGGTATCACCCATTTCCTTTTCTGAAATACTGTTCAATCGACTGCACACAGTTTGCACCGTCTGCAACCGCTGTTACAACCTGCCGCAGCGGTGTTGTCCGTACATCTCCAGCGGCAAACACGCCCGGCGTTGTCGTAACCCCGGTTTCGTCTGCGAGGATATAGCCGCTCTCATCCAACTTACACAGATTTCCAAGAAAATCTGTATTTGGAATTGATCCGATTGCAACAAAGACACCATCCACCGGCAGCGTTTTCGATGTTCCGTTTTGCAGCAGTTCCAAATGATCGACTCGCTTTTCTCCCAGAACAGCAGTCGGTACGGCATCCAATACCAATTCGATTGCTCCATTCTGCTGAACAGCGGTCTGCAATGCCTGATTTGCACGGAACTCCTGCCGACGATGCACCAGATATACTTTCTTTGCCATTCTGGAAAGATACATGGCATCGCCCAATGCAGTATCTCCGCCGCCAATCACTGCAACGGTTTTATCTTTATAGAATGCTCCGTCACACGTTGCACAGTAAGAAACGCCTTGCAATGTTCCGCCTGGAACGTCCAATCTGCGATAAGATGTTCCGGAAGCACAGAGAATCGTACGGCTTTGCAGCGGTTCTCCCTCTTTACAGAAAACAGTAAAACCATCTGCGGTTCGTTCAATGTGGTCTACTTCCACATTTTCAAACTTTGCACCCAACTGCTCTGCGTGTTCCCGAAACTTTTCGCCCAGCGTATAGCCATCGATGCCCGGAAGCCCCGGATAATTATCTACCTGTTCGCTGACTGCAATCTGTCCGCTGCCCAGATAATCTTTTTCCAGTACCACTGCTGTCAACTGTGCCCGACTGGCATAGATGGCAGCGGTTAACCCAGCAGGCCCGCTGCCGATGATGATGATGTCATACATAATTGTTTACTCCTCAATAACCAGCGGTTCTTTCTCCGCATCATCGCCCTCAATATGGAACGAATTGAGTACCGGCTGCTCCAATTTCATCAGAGAAAGAATCATATAACTTGCGGTTTTGTCGTATGCCAGCCGCTTGTCTTCCTGCGATGGACGGGATGGCGATTCCGGATGAGAATGCCAGTTGCCCAGTGGAACCAGACCGTTTGCACGCATATCCTTGATGGCTGCGAGCTGTTCCTTCGGGTCTAACGAGAAATGTTCGTTGGAATGGTCGATATTGGTGAGCAGATACACCTTTTGAATGTGCTTGTCTGCTCCATCCTTGACACCTGCAATCAAACCGCACGCTTCATTCGGCAGTTCTTTCTTTGCGTGTGCCAGAATTTTTTCAAAATCTGCTTTTTTCAGTGTAATCATAATCCTATCCCATCACATTCAACCTGTTCGTAGTCAATTAACTTGGTGATTGTCGGGTGCTTTCCGCAAACCGGGCAATTATCCGTGTTATGCGGCAGCTTTACCTTCCGGAAATCCATGGTCAGTGCATCGTAAGTCAGCAGATAGCCAGTCAGCAAATCGCCAACGCCAACAATGTACTTGATGGCTTCCATTGCCTGTAAGCTACCAATGACACCGCCCATTGCACCAACAACGCCAGCCTGCTTGCAGGTCGGAACAGCATCCTTCGGAGGCGGATTCTTGAAAACGCAACGATAGCAAGGACCTTCTCCCGGTACATAAGTCATCAACTGACCCTTAAACCGAATGATTCCGGCATGAGAGAACGGCTTCTTTGCCATTACGCAAGCGTCATTGATCAAGAACTTTGCTGGGAAGTTGTCTGTTCCATCAATAATGAAATCATAGTCCTGAATCAGTTCCATGATGTTTTCACTGGTAACGAATGTGTGGTATGTAATCACCTTAACATCCGGATTCATTGCTTCCATGGTTTCCTTTGCGGATTCTACCTTCGGCTTTCCAACATCTTTGGTTGCATGGATGATTTGCCGCTGCAGATTGGACAGATCCACTTCATCTGCATCGGCAATGCCAATTGTCCCAACGCCAGCAGCTGCCAGATACATCGCAACCGGTGCACCCAGTCCGCCAGCACCGATAATCAAAACCTTTGCGTTCAGGAGCTTCTTCTGTCCCTTTACGCCAATTTCTTTTAAGATAATATGACGGGAATACCGCTCTAACTGTTCATTTGTAAATGCCATTACTGACCGCCTCCCATGAAATACAGAAATTCAACATTGTCGCCGTCTTTCAGAACAGTGGTTTCAAATGTTCCGCTTTCTACAAAGTCATCATTGATGGTCACGGTAACATACTGCGGGGTTTCTACCTTTTCCTGTTCAATCAGCTGTGCAACGGTCAGACCGTCTGCAACTTCCTTTGTAACGCCTGCAACTGTAATTTTCATGATAACATAACTCCTTATGAATTTATTTTTTCAGAGAATCAATAACTTCTGTCAATTCTGCTTTTTTTACCAAGCCTCTCAGGCGGGCAACTTCTGCACCGTTCTGGAAAAAGACGAGGGTCGGGGCTGCCTGTACGGCATACTGTTCTGCCAGTTCTGCATCAAAATTGATGTTGACTTTTACCACTTTCAGTCCATCTGGGTCAGCAGCTGCCACTTCCGAAAGCAGCGGTGCAATCCGCTTGCATGGAACGCAACTGTCAGAATAAAAATCCACCAGAACCAATCCCTCTGCCTGCAATACTTCTGCCGCAAAGGTTTCCGCATTTACACGAACTGCCATTTAATCACCAACCTTTTTCACAATCAGGTTATAAGTACCGTCTTCGTTGTCGATCAGCTTCAGAATCTTGTGACCTTCTTCTTTGATGCTTCTCGGTACGTTCTGTACCGGTTCGCCGTCGTTCATCTTAATGGAAAGCACCTGACCGTCGTCCAGTTCTTCCAGTGCAACTTTTGCCTTTACAAATGTAACGGGGCAAACGACATCGGTGATATCCACGGTATCGTCAATTACAAAATCAGCCATTTTTTACTACCTCCTGAATCAAATTTTCAAAGGATTCTCTGCCGACCCGATCCAGCGTGAACTTAAACCGTTCGCCCGGCTTTGCATGGTCTGCAAAGAATTGAATGGTTGCATCGCAAACTTTCAGCAATGTTTCCTTATCCGGCAGGAATGGAATAATTGCTTCGCCCTTGCTGATGCTGTTGCCGAACAACCCGCCAAAGGAAACGATATAACCATGTACCGTATCCCATGCTTCGGTCGGACAGGCTTTATAACAACGTCCGCAGAAATTACACTTGCTTTCATCTACGGAAATCTTTCCATCTTCTAAGGTGATTGCATTACTCCGGCATGCCTTTACGCAGACACCGCACTGAATGCAATCTTCTTCTCGCCAGCTGACTTGAATGCCGCCCTTGATGCCAAGGTCATTTTCTTCGGACTTCAAGCAGTTGTTCTGGCAGCCAGTAATGCCAAACTTGAACTTATGCGGTAATTCTCTTGCAAAATACCGGTCATCCAGCTCTTTCGCCAGTGCATAAGTATCAATACAGCCACTCGGGCAAATGGCTTCGCCCTGACAAGCGGTAATGGTTCGAACTCTCGGACCGCAAACGCCCGGTTCGACACCGCCCTCGCTCAATGCTTTCTTTACTTCTTCAATCTGTTCCAACTTGACAAACGGAATTTCTACGCTCTGCCGAGAAGTCAGATGAACGTGTCCATCGCCAAATTTTTCAGCGACTTCTGCGATTTTTGCAAGCTGTGTTGCTGTTAAATTTCCACCTACAACACGCAAACGCAGGGAAAAATGATTTTTTTGTTTTTGCCGCATGAATCCGCCTTTTTTTAAGGTTGTGTAATCCACTGCCATAATTTTTTCACTCCTTGCTTTGATCTATCGCCTGTGCAAAATCAGCAATCAAGTCGTTAATATCTTCAATTCCGACGCTAATCCGAATGCTGTCGTCATAAACGCCTGCACTCGCTTTCTGCTGTTCGGAACTATGTGTATAAATCGTACTTGCCGGATGGATGACCAGCGTCCGTACATCCCCGATATTCGTTGCATTGACAGCATATTTCAGGGCATTGATGAGTTTGAATGCCTTTTCCTTGCTGCCTGCCCGTAAGGTCAAAATTGCACCGCCTTTTCCGCTGAACTGTGTCTGTACCAAATCATAGTACGGACTACTCTTCAATGCCGGATAATTGACGGTTACATCATTCCGACTTTCCAGATATTCTGCCAGCTGCTTGGCGTTGCTACAGATGCGTTCCATCCGCAAGCCCAGCGTTTCCAGCCCAACCGTATTCATGAATGCATTCATCGGAGCTAAACAGCTGCCGAAGTTTCTCCAGATACCGTTCCGCAATTTTGCCAGATAAGCAAACTTGCCATATTTTTTATATTCTGCAAAGCTGTGATACCGTTCTGGATTCCAGTGGAAGTTCCCACTGTCAATGATGACACCGCTAATGGAATTACCGCCACCATTGATATACTTGGAGGAAGAATGTACAATGACATCTGCACCAAAATCAAAGGTATGCAGCAGATACGGTGTTGCGGTCGTGCTGTCGATAATCAGCGGAACACCATGTTCATGAACCAAAGCGGATACTTTCTTTAAATCCACAACATCCAGCTTTGGGTTCCCAATCAATTCTGTAAAGACAACTTTTGTCTTTTCGTTGAGCAGCGGTGCAACGGCTTCCGCAGTCACACTCTCTACAAAATGCGTTGTAATGCCGAACGCTTTCAGGTCACCGAACAAATCAATCGTTCCGCCAAATAAGCCCGAACCGGCAATGACTTCATCGCCAGCTTCCAGAATGTTCAGCAATGCCATTGTGACAGCTGCCATTCCAGAAGAACAAGCCACTGCTCCGATGCCCTTTTCCATAGAAGCAACTCTTCGTTCAAAGGCATCTACGGTCGGATTGCTGATTCTGGTATATGCAAATCCGGCTGCTTTATTATTAAACACTTTTTCCAGCTGCTCTGCGGATGACTGTGCAAAGGCACTGACCTGATAAATCGGGGGAATGGTTGCACCATTCTGTGTGTCGCTGTCAAATTGCTGATGCAGCAATGCGGTATTAAATTCCATTGTACCACGCTCCAACTGGTCTTTCTTTTATTTTTTGTATATTTTTTACGATTCTTGATTAAATATAATACATCGGACCTTCTGTATTGGAAAGAAAGGTTCGATATTGTTCCATCATGTCAGAAATGGTAATGCTGTCACAAAATTTCCGAAGATAAGTGGTCATCGGATTCCAAAGCTGATGGCTCACGATTGTTTTCAAGGGCGTTTCCGATTCTTCTTGAAAATGGACATCTGCCAATACTGTTACATCCAACGCATCAATCACCGTTCGCAATGAGATTTCTTTCGCCGGACGAGTCAGTACATAACCGCCCTTGAAGCCTTTTGTGCTTCGCACCAGATTGGATTGCCGCAGCACCATGAGAATCTGTTCCAGATATTTCATTGAGAGATCCTGCCGACTGGAAATACTGCTGACCGTCACCGGCTTTCCCTCTGTTTGATGCATCGCAATATCCGTCAATGCTAAGATTCCGCATTCAACTCGAGTGGAAACTTTCACTCGACAGCACCTCCTTTCTAACGATGAAATATCAATGACTTATTCAGAAAACAAAGTGGTAGAATAATAACGGTCACCACTATCCGGCAACAGTGCCACGATGGTCTTGCCCTTATTTTCCGGACGCTTTGCCAGTTCCAATGATGCCTGCAATGCAGCACCGGAAGAAATGCCGACCAAAATTCCTTCGTGCTTTGCCAGTTCCTTGGCGGTTGTAAATGCATCGTCATTCTGAATCTTAATGATTTCATCATAAACGCCAGTGTTCAATGTCTTTGGAACGAATCCTGCTCCAATGCCCTGAATCTTATGCGGGCCTGGCTTTTCTCCGGAGAGAACAGCGGAGGTTTCCGGTTCTACAGCAACAATCTTTACATTCGGATTCTGTGATTTCAGATATTCTCCAACGCCGGTAATCGTACCGCCTGTACCAACACCAGCTACGAAATAATCGACCTTACCATCGGTATCTCTCCAGATTTCCGGGCCTGTTGTCTTGCGGTGTGCTTCTGGATTTGCTGGGTTTTCAAACTGTCCTGGAATGAAACTGTTTGGAATTTCTTCTGCAAGTTCCTTTGCCTTGGCAATTGCACCCTTCATACCCTTTGCACCCTCTGTCAGAACGATTTCTGCACCGTATGCTTTCAGGATATTTCTCCGTTCCACGCTCATGGTTTCCGGCATTGTCAAAATCACCCGATAGCCCTTTGCTGCTGCAATGGCAGCCAGACCAATTCCGGTATTTCCGGAGGTCGGTTCAATGATTACAGAACCAGTATGCAGCTTTCCGCTCTGTTCTGCATCTTCCAGCATGGATTTTGCAATCCGGTCTTTTACGCTGCCGGCTGGGTTCAGATATTCCAGCTTGATCAGCAGAGTTGCCTGCAAATCATGTGCCTGTTCCAGATTGACCGCTTCAACCAGCGGTGTGTTTCCAATCAGTTCAATTGTACCCTTATAAATGTTTGCCATGATAATACCCTCCATCAAGATTTTTGACTGTTTGCCAAATATTTTTTACAATGATTAAATAACAACGGAGTTTTCCTGCAACGACTGATTCTCCAGCAAATACGCTTTATCCCCAACCGTTACAAAAATCCGATATAAGAACACATCCACGGTTTCGCCAACAAAAATGCGATTCTCTTCCAAATCACGTTTTGCCAGCAGAACGGTGTCATTCACCCGTACTCGTAATTCCATCTTATCGCCACGGAATGAAACATGTTCCACAACGCCCTTGGAAGCAGAACTCCGATATTTTTGTACTTCGTTTTTCTTTGTAATCTTTACGAATTCTGGACGTACAATTGCCTTTTCTGCTCCTTCGATTTTTTCAAAAGTGTGGAATGCCTGATAATCTTCGATAATAGAAGTCTGCCCAAAAAAGGAAGCGGTAAACGCTGTCTGCGGTTTTTGATAAACATCCAACGGCGTTCCCATCTGTTCGATTCTGCCCTTGTTCGTGATGATAATTTCATCTGCCACTTCAATGGCTTCATCTTGGTCGTGTGTGACAAAGATGCTCGTTACACCCAACTGTTCAATCATTTTCTTGAGCCAGCTTCTCAGCTCCTGCCGTACCTTTGCGTCAATCGCTGCAAATGGTTCATCCAATAACAGCAACTGTGGATTTGGTGCTAATGCACGAGCAAATGCAACTCTCTGCCGCTGTCCACCGGATAACTGACTGGGATACCGTTTATCCAGTCCCTTTAATCCAATCAGTTCAATCAATTCTTTGACCCGCTTATCAATTGTCTTTTTATCGACTTTCTGGACTTTCAAACCAAAAGCGATGTTATCATAAACCGTCATATAGCGGAACAACGCATAGTTCTGAAAAACAAATCCAATGCCTCGCTTACTTGCCGGAACATCATTGACCACTTTACCGTCAATGATAATTTCGCCGCTATCCGGCTGTTCCAATCCAGCAATCATTCGCAGGATGGTGGTTTTTCCGCTGCCGCTCGGCCCTAACAAACCAATCAGTTTCCCTTTTTCAATTCCAAAGCTGACATGATCAGAGGCTTTGTAGTTGTTAAAATGCTTGTTGATATCTTTTAATTCCACATACATATCATGATACCTTCTTTCCTCTATATTCAATCACGCTTCGGATAATCAAAATTACAATTGCCATCAATACCAAAATCGAAGAAACTGCAAACGCCGGTACATACTGAAATTCATTGAACAAAATCTCTACGTGCAACGGTAAGGTGTTTGTCTTTCCTCTGAGGTGTCCGGATAAAACAGAAACTGCTCCGAATTCCCCCATGGCTCTTGCTGCACAAAGAACAACGCCATAAAGAAATGCCCATTTGATATGCGGAAATGTAACTCGACGAAAAATCGTCAAGCCCTTTGCTCCCATCAGAGCCGCTGCTTCTTCTTCATCCGTTCCCTGCGATTCCAAAACCGGAATCAATTCTCTGGAGATGAACGGGAATGTAACAAAAATTGTTGCCAGCACAATGCCCGGAACAGCGAAGACTACTTGAATACCAAGCTGCTGTAAGTACGGATACAGGAAACTTTGTCTGCCGAATGTCAAAACAAAAATCAAACCGGCAATGACTGGAGAAATGGTAACTGGTACATCAATCAAAGTCGTGAGCAGTTTCTTTCCTCTAAAGTGGAACTTTGTAACTGCCCATGCAGCAAATACGCCAAAAATCGTATTGATCAGCACCGCACAAATCGTTGCCTCCAGCGTTAAGAAAATCGCCTTGATCGTGTAGCGGTCTGTAACTGCTTTCAGGTAGGTTTCCCAGCCGCTCCGCAACGCTTCCGAAATGACGGTAATCAGCGGCAGCAGCAACATGACAATCAGAAACAATGCACTGATGCCAATCAGCAACCATTTTACTACTTTTGAACCAACTGTTTCTTCATGCATGATTAAGAACCTCCTTTCAGCTTTTTACTGCTTCTTGCCTGCACCCAGTTGCTCAGGAACAGAATCAAGAATGCAACGATTAACATTACCAATGCAATTGCGGTTGCACTTGCATAGTCATATTCTTGCAACTCTGACATGATAATCAATGGTGTAATCTCCGTTTGAAACGGCTGATTGCCGGCGATAAATACGACGCTGCCGTATTCTCCAAGGCATCTGCCGAATGCCAAACCAAAACCGGTAATGACTGCCGGACGAATTTCCGGAAATACCACGCTCCAGAAAATCTTTGTTCGACTTGCTCCCAAAACGCCAGCCGCTTCTTCATAAGACGGGTCTAACTTTTCCAACACCGGCTGTACCGTTCGGACAACAAATGGAATTCCGATGAAAATCAACGCAAATGTAATACCAACTCTTGTATAGGCAATGTGAATGCCAAATCTTGAAAAGAACTTACCAATCAACCCCGTGTCAGCCGTCAAAGAAGTCAATGCAATGCCAGCAACAGCGGTTGGTAATGCAAAAGGCAGCTCAATCATACCATCCAAAATGCGTTTCAGTGGGAATTTGTATCGCACGAGCACCCACGCTAAAATCACGCCCATCACTGCATTGATTGCAGAGGCAATAAACGCAGTCAGCAGACTGACACGAAAGCTTGCCAGCACTCTCGGACGGGTCAGGGTTTCTATAATTTCTGACGGACTGAGCTGTGCCGTGTAAACGACAAGCGATGCCAGCGGAATCAGTACCACAATACTTAAAATTGTGAGCGTAACGCCCATGGAAATCCCGAATCCCGGAATCACTCTTTTGCTCTTTTGTTTCATAACGACTCCCTACTTTTTATTTCTCATAAATTTTATCAAAAATACCGCCATCGGCGAAATGGGTTTTTTGTGCTTCCTCCCAACCGCCAAAGTCCTGAATGGTAACTAAGTTGACATTCAAATCAAATACATCTGCATATTCTTTCAAGATGTCCGGATTGGAAGGACGGTAATAATTGTCGCCTGCAATTCTCTGTGCCTCATCGGAATAGAGGTAAGAAAGATATTCCGTTGCAACTTCTCTTGTTCCTTTCCGGTCAACAACATCATCTACTACAGCAACGGAAGGCTGTGCCAAAATGCTAATGCTCGGTGTAACAATTTCATAATCATCTGGTGCATCCTTGATGGAAAGATACGCTTCATTTTCCCATGCCAGCAGGACATCACCCTGTCCATTTTCTACAAAGGTTGTCGTAGCACCTCTTGCACCGGAATCCAAAACCAATACATTCTGATAAAGCTTTTTCATGAAATCTTCTGTCTTTGCTTCATCATCGCCATATTCCTGTGTTGCATATGCCCAAGCGGCTAAGTAATTCCATCTTGCACCGCCGGAAGTTTTTGGATTCGGCGTAATGACACCAACGCCATCCTTTACTAAATCATCCCAATCCTGAATGTTTTTCGGATTACCCTTGCGTACCAGGAAAACAATCGTGGACGTATATGGTGCACTGTCATCATCGAATTCAGAAATCCATCCATCATCAATCAATCCGGCATCCTGAATTGCATCCACATCATATTCCAGTGCCAAGGTTACGACATCTGCCTCTAACCCGTTGGCAACTTCCAACGCCTGTTTTCCAGAACCGCCATGGGACTGTGTGACTTCCACATCCTGTCCAGTCTTTTCTTTCCAATGCTTTGCAAAGAGTTCATTATAAGCGGTATACAATTCTCTGGTTGGGTCATACGATACATTTGTAATTTGTACTGTGTCCCCGTTGCTTGCAGAACCGCAACCGGTTGCCACCGATGCCAATAAAGCAGCGGATAAGGAAATGCCGATCACCTTTGTAATGGTTGTATGTTTCATAGAAAATAACCCTCTTTCTTCTTTTTTATGTTTTCTTTCGTTCTCATCAGAGGGTCAACATCGTGCCACCCCTCCGGCTACGCCAAACCATAAACCTTGCATATTCTGCAAACCTCCTTGCACATCTTCAATTCCTATCATTCCGATGTGTTTTGTATATTCGCTATTATACACCCCTTTTCTGGATTTGTCAATCCTTTTTCCGGTTTTCTCCCAAACGATTATAATTCCTATGGATTTACTAGGTTACATGGCAAAATTGCACAAAAAATCTGTTCTTTTCATCCGATTTCGGAAATTTTATGCCATAATTTGTAATTTATAGGCATGAAAAAGCCCCCATTCTCAAAAAGAACGAGGGCTTTTCTGGAAAAATTCTGTTATTTTCTCTTATAGGTTCATCTGATACATCCATTCCTGTGCAACCTCTCCGGTTTTCGGATAGGTTCGACTACCATTTGCATCTATACAATGCATACCAATTCGTTCCATCACACGGGCAGAGGCAGGGTTGCGAGCATCACAACAGGCGAACAATTCTGTATAGGGCAACTGTTCCTTGACCCACTGCACAATTGCAAGGGCTGCTTCTGTTGCATAGCCATAGCCTTGTGCATCCTTTCGCAGAATCCAGCCTAGCATTCCCTGCGTATCATCCATATATTCTACGGTAATCGTTCCAATTAGTGTATCTTCTCGCAAAATGGCAAATTCATACGCTTCTGGATGTTGTTCCGTCCAAGCCTGTTCTGCGTGCTGAAGAAAGGTTTTGGTTTCAGATTCTGTTTCTTGCGGATAAAACAGCATATATCGGGTGAGTTCTGCATCGGCTGCAAACTGTCGAAATGCGGAAAAGTCATTTGTTGTCAATGGTCGCAAAACCAATCGTTCTGTCTGTATTACTGGCATATCATCTGCTCCTTTAATAGATTTTTGAAAAATGACTGCAAATGCTGCTGTGCATCTGCAAAGACAGCCGGACAAATTTCCGGAAAAGCTTCTCTTCCAAATGTCCGATGGTCAATATAATACGCATAGCTCAACTCAATCTGAGCCGCTTCTATTTGCGTATCTGCTCCATAGTGCTTTGTGAGATAGCCACCTGCAAAAGGCTGATTTTCTGCAACTCGCAATCCTTCCTGCTCCAATAAAGTTCGTAAAGCGGTAGAATAAGCTGCCGAACAAGTCTGCCCAAATTGTGTTCCAATAATCGCATCGCTGCCAGTATCCATCCCATAGCTATGCAAATCCAAGAAATAAACTTTAGAAAACCGCTGTTTCTTTTCCGCTAATAATTGCTTCAACGCCTGATGATAGGCATCATAATAGCAGCGTTTCCGCTCCAAACGCACAGCTTCTGTCAACGGTGCTGCATACATTGGTTCTCCGCTGGTTGTCGTTTCATAAATACAATTGGTCGTATAAGCATCTCCGATTTTCTGAAATGGCGGACGGTTCGGGTCAATCACATATCGAGATATTGGATTGACCAACACAGTTACGCCCCATTCCGCTAAAAATGCATAGAGCTGCGGCAAATACCAATCCATATTGGATAGGACTACATCGGGCAAAAGCGTTTCCTGCATCTCTCTCGTCAATTGTGTTCCGCTATGCGGTATAGAAACCACAAGCGGAAACTGATGATTCTCAGAATTGTAAATGAGATATGGTTTTAAATTTGTTTCCTGTATCATATTGTTTTCCTTTTTCTAAATAATATTCTCATTATAACAAATCCCATTTTTTGTGTCAAGCACAGAAAAAACAAACAGCAGAACGATTTTTCACGCTCTGCTGTTTGTTTGAAGGGGGTTTTTTATGAGAACTGCCGCTAATATTCGGCAAGGAGTTTTTTGTCCGTTTCTGCAACACGGAAACGGTAAGGTGGCGGATGCTTCCGCAATTCAGATTGGATTATAATCTCTTTCTGTGATTCTTATGATAATCTAGAAATGTGACAAATAGGTGTACAAATTCCGTATAGTTGCAGAAAATCCGATGAAAGCCAATTTCTTTTCCAACGCCATTGTTTTTATGAAAGCTTGGTGAAAGACAGTTGTTCCGTTTGTGATAAATAACGGTAAATTATGTAAAATTCATCTTTTTTCTTGACAAGTTGCACAAACATCGCTATAATAAGAGCAGAAGTTTCCCCCATCTCAAAGAAAGGAGCGGTTTTCTCATGAAATCCAAAAAAAAATGGATTGCAGCAATGTGCAGCATTCTACTCAGCAGTTCGATGCTGACACCAGCCGCCTTTGCAGTGGAAGTGCAGAGCAACGAAGAAATGATTTATACGTTTCTAACCGAGGAATTACAGCTGAACGCAGCCGTCGCCAGCGGCATCTTGGCAAATCTCTATCAGGAAAGCGGATTTGAACCAACTGCCTCTTGCATCGACTCCAATCACCAAATCAGCTATGGCATTTGTCAGTGGAATGGTGCTCGTTATGCAGATTTACAAGCGTTTTGCAGTGAAAATGGTTATGCGTATGATTCGCTGGACGGACAGCTTGCCTATCTGGAAAACGATTTGCTGACTACATACGCACCCTATTATTATGATACACTGTTGAACGACTTTGAAAATTCGGAAGATGGTGCATATGAAGCAGCTTACTCTTGGGCAGCCATCTATGAAGTTTGCAGTACGCTGTATCGTTCTGGGCGGGCAGAGTTGGCGAGAGATGTCTTTTTCCCGTCTTATGAGTCCTATCTCCCGCCGGAAGAATCTCCCTCTGACGTTGGCTCTGATTTCTATACCACCCTGCAGGTTGGAGATGACTCCAAAACGCTTTCCATGACCACAGAGAAACAGGTACAGTTTCAGACAGAATCCACGCCGACACAGTGGCACGTTTCCAAACAGGACGATGGCAGCTATTTTCTCATGCAGTCAGAAGGACGATACTATTTAAATGGGCAAACGGACTTGCTGACAGTATCAGAAGAGCCGAGCCGATGGTGGATTTACCAAACCGAAAACGGCTATGTGCTGCAAGATGCTGAAACGGAACAGGTCTTGCAAGATTCACTTGCTTTACAAGATACAGACATTGAAACAGGCACTGCATTTTCCATGCATCCCCTGCAAGCTCCAGCAACAGCTCCGCTGACAGTAAAAACAGATACAACACAGGCAACTTTCCAATGGACTGCTGCCGCTGATACGGATAGCTATTCCCTTACCATTTGGAATGGAACAGACTCCACGCAAACCCCACTGCAAAATGACAACTGTCTGCAAGGAAGTTCTTTCCGGACAACACTTCCGACTGGAACGTATACCGCTGTTCTGAAACAAATCAATGCAGCTGGTACAACCACTGGCGAACCGGTTACATTTACCATTACAGAACCAATTCTGAAAACCAAACGCAGCAAGGCGGATGGTTTCCACTTTGACAAAGACAAGCAACTCCCATAAATAAAAATCGGCATCGTTTCAAACCATGCCGATTTTTTCTATTCCTATAAAATGCCCTCTAATTTTAACAGTGCAATCTTATTTTGCAGACCGCCACCATATCCGGTTAATGCTCCGTTTGCTCCAATGACCCGATGACAGGGAACAATAATTCCAATCGGATTCCATCCAACTGCTCCGCCGACCGCCTGTGCAGACATGCGAGAAATTCCCTTTTTCGCTGCAATTGCACCATAAGTGGTTGTTTGACCATAGGGAATCGCTTTTAAACGTTCCATGACTTCCTGACGAAATGCGGTCAAGTGCAGCATCGTATAAGCTGGTGTAAAATCGGGCTGTTTGCCGGAAAAATAAAGGTCTAGCCAGCGTTCGGTTTCCTGAAAAATAGGCAGGTGCTGCCGGATTCCAATTGTGGTATGCTTCTTTTCATCCGGCGAATCAACAAACCAAAGCCCTGTTAAAACGGTTCCATCACTACACATCCGCAAATTTTGAAAGGCATCCGGTGTATGGTAATCCCATTGTATCATTGCTATTTCATCCCCTTTGGTGCATAAAGGGGACAAGTGCCCTGTAATTCATAGTGGCAGTTGCAGCATTCATCCCCTGCTCCCAATGTTTTTGTTCGAGAAAATCCATTGCCCATATAGTGGGAAATCATAAAGTCCACGGAACAAATTCCCGGCAGCATTCCTTCCACGCCATATTTCTTTGCAATGGTAATAAATCCGCAGCGGTGAATATCAATTTCAAAGCTGTTGTCGTTCAGGTTTCGATAAGTAATCAACCAGTCATTTTCTGGAAAATTCGGCTGATTCTGTCGTTGCAGATGCTGCTCTGCTTTTTTGCGGAATCCATTCAAATAGCTTTTTCCAACTGCGTGCAGCAATGGCTTCGGAACGGTCAGCAGCATTTTTTCATTCATTTTCCATAATAATGCATCTGCTTCTTTCGGAGAAAGTTTCAGCTGCTGCATTGCCCGATACCATACCACATAAGACGGTGCATAGGCATAATTGAATGAAAAAATACTATCGCCGATGTCCGGCAGTTCTTTGGATACTTGATGAAAAACAGGGTCTGATAGGGCTTGAAACTGATTCCAGAATGATTTTCCATAAGTTTTCTGAATGTATCGCTTACTCCGCATCATTGTCAAGTGATAAATAAACGCCTGCATGAAACTTTCCTTTCTTACTGCCACATTTGCTGAAAGAATTCAATTTCTTCGCCCAGTGCACCCTTGCAGAAAGCAATCTTTGCAGAAAATGCTGCATTTCCACCGATGGCAACGATTTTTGGCTCTATTAAAATCGGATAACCGCCAGCTCGCACCGCTGCAACACATGCTTCTACATCTTCTACCGCAAAGGCAAAATGTCGAATAACGCCTTGTCCCAGTTTTTCCGCTGTTTCATCTTGAAAAATCTCTACAATGCCTGCTCCCGTATCCAGTAAGATTCCTGTTTCCCATTCTGTCAAAACCGGAATCCGCAGCAATTCTGTATAAAATGCCCGTACTGCTGCATATTCTTCCGCATTGCTGCATTTCATAGAAACATGATGCACACCTTGTATCATATCTGTATTCCTCCTGTTTTCTCAAAAGTTATATGGTTTACCAGATATTCCAACCGATTGCAATTAAGATAATCGGCAACAATACCAAAATCGTATTCCGGTGCATCTTTTTTCTGGCTCGTTTCCATTCTGCGGCGGACATGGCTTTGATTCTTGGTGTCCCCAACAGCGTCAGCATCACATCGGAAGCAATGTAAATAAAATATGCATTGATGATAAACAGGTAGAATGCACCCAACAGCATCCGAAATTCTCCATTTGCAAGGGCATATCCACAAGTACAGAGTGGCGGCATCAGTGCAGTTGCAATTGCCACGCCGGGAATGATATTATTGGACTTGTCTTTTCTGGTCTGCCCAACAATTCCAGCAACACCGCCTGAAATCGCAATGATGACATCAAAGAAATTGGGATTGGTACGAGCTAGCAGCTGTTCTGTCGGCTCTTTGACTGGAGATAATAGGAAATAAATGGTTGCGGTTACAACACTCATTACAATCTGCACCGCAAACCCAAAGGAATGCCGCTTGATTAAATAGGCATCATTGGAAACTGTTCCGTAGGAAATCGCCAAAATGCTGCCCATCAGCGGAGAAATCAGCATTGCACCAATGATAACCGCAATCGAATTGGTATTCAGCCCCACAGATGCAATCAAAATTGCACAAATCATGACGACCATGTTTGTTCCGGTAATTTTCCCGCCGGATAAAATTCGATCTCGAATTTCCTCGTTTGATGCAGCATCTTCCGTAATCGAGAACATCTTTTTCAAAATAGTTCTAAAATTTTCCCGTTCTTTGTCCATTTCATATCGGTTCACATAGAAACCTCCTTCTTTGATCAGATATTCCTAGAATACCACATTTTTCAACAAAAGTCAAACCGATGCCACTCCGATTATTTCTAAAAATTCACAAATCCATGGATATTCATCACAATGATACGTGCTGTTTCTTTTCAAAAAAATTAGAAAAGGCTCTTGCTGTTTTTAGAAGAATGTAGTATAATAAAAAAAGCTTACTTTTATTATTTGTGCAATCTCACAAAAGGAGGGATTAGACCATGCAGCAAGTATGCAAATGCTGCGGCAGAACCATGGAGGTTTCCGAAACCGCCTATACCGCAACTTGCCATTTCTGCGGAAAACAACAGACACTTCCACCTTGCCACACCCCAAAACTGCGAAAACAATATGCACAAATCTATGCCCTGCGACAAAGCGGTGCGTTTTCTGCTGCAATCGAACAAATTGAACACCTGCTGCACCTCTATCCCGAAGAAAGTGAATGGTACTGGCAGCGGCTGCTCTGCCGATATGGCATGGTATATCTGCCGGACATCGGAAAGAAAACATATTCCCTGCAATGTACTCAGCCATTAGACTGCCCCATTTCAGAAGATGCAGATTACTTGGCTGCCCTGCAATTTGCAAAACCAGAAACAGAACATTATTATGAAGCAGATGCCACGCTTTTAGAACAGGAACGGCTAGAAGAATGTCACCCCTCTGACCCAGAAAAAAATGCAGAATGGTTGTTAGAGAGCGGCTTTCAGAGCCTAGAGGCAGAACATTGGCAGCTGGCAACGGCTCAATTTGACTTATTATTGCAACGGCAACCGGAAAATGCAAATGCCCATCTTGGAAAAATGATGGCACAACTGCAAGTTCGCCGAGAAGAAGAACTGCTGAAAACCGGAAATGCCATGGAACAAACCGAACAATATGCAGAACTGATGCAGCATGCAGACCCAGCTTTTCGGGAAAAAATCTTGCAATACGAAAAGAAAGCCAAATATCAACAGGCAGTCTTGATGAAAGAAAAGGCAAACAGTGTAGAAGCGTTGCAAGCTGCTGTTGATTTACTGGAAACCATTCCGAATGACCCCGATGCAGAACGGCTGATTGTTGTTTGCAAACGACAGATGCGGGAACGAATGCTGGCGTATTCAGAAGTGCTCATTGGCTGCCACGCTGCGGAACATCTGATTCTATCCGGTGAAAGCGAAGAAAAACGAATCATTGTTGCAAAATATTATTATGACTCCGATACAGAAGAAGAGGAACAAGCTGCCGCTGCTGCGGAACGACATGCAGCTCCATTGAAAATTATTGACTTACGAACCATATTATTGTTGATTGCAGTTGTTGGATTAGCAGCTGCTCTTGTCATCGTATTATTCTTCCAAAAAGAAGCACCACAAGTGCAGCCAGAACGGCATACATACCCTGCCATTCCTAGCACTTCAACGCTGTTAGAAACAAATTCCTCACATTCTGCCACAACAGAAACCAAGCAATCTGTGAAAGCCGATGCAAAGATAGAAAGCAATCCTATTGTTTCCCAGATAGAACCCACACAAGCATTATTTACTGCGGACGCAGATGCCATTGCCTGCGGAGAATATCGGTATGTGCTGTCAGAAGGAAACCTCTATCGAATTGAAGCAGTTGGTTCTAACAGCGGACAAGAAAAAATACTGGAACAAATTCAAGAAATCCTGCCAGACCAAGACGAACGACTGTTATATCTACAAGCCGGAACGGTCGGATTTTTACAGGCAAATGGTGATTTTGGCGATGCGATTTCCAATAATAACATCAAAAAACTGTTTTTATTGCCAACCAATGATCAGCAAAATAGTGTGTTCTTATTATCAGAAGATGGAATGCTTTCTGCTTTCCAATATATAGCAGAAACTAATCGCTATGAACCACAAGCAATTTTCATGGATGCAGATGCTGTTACTGCACAGGTTTCCGGATGGGAAACCGTAGCAAATTTGGAAATCATCGACCATATTTTGATTGGAATGGATGAAAAAGGAGCTCCGATTCATGCCATTCCCTTGCAATTCTAATCTGTATCCTACTATTTTCAGCGAAAAACGAATAAAAAAATAAAAATCGCAGAAAAACTTTCGATTTCTTTTTCATTTGGGCTTTTTTCTTTCCGGATGACACAAATTCAGAAAATGCTTGACAAACTTCCGGATTTGCGGTATGATAAATGCATGAAATCAATCGTTTCTGAAACAAAGGCGTTTCGTTGGTACATTCTTTTCGTTATCGTCATAAAATACATTACGTGGCGACAAAGAAAGGGAGCGTTCCCTGCGATCGTCTTTTTTATTTTAGGAGGTTATCTATCATGTCGAAAAATGTTGCGGAATACTTTGCGTGTGATGTCTTTAATGATGAAGTAATGAAAGCAAGACTGCCGAAGGCAGTTTATAAGGCACTGACCAAGACCAGAAAGCTGGGTGTGCCGCTGGATCCGACTTATGCTGATGTCGTTGCAAATGCATTGAAGGATTGGGCAATTGAACACGGTGCAACACACTATACCCATTGGTTCCAGCCAATGACCGGTTCTACTGCTGAAAAGCACGACTCCTTTATTACACCAACAGACAACGGCATGGTAATTATGAACTTCTCCGGTAAGGAACTCGTAAAGGGCGAACCGGATGCTTCTTCTTTCCCGTCCGGCGGTCTGCGTGCCACCAGTTCAGCAAGAGGTTATACGGCTTGGGATCCGACTTCTTTCTGTTTTGTAAAGGAAGGTTCTCTGTACATCCCAACTGCATTCGTTTCTTATACAGGCGAAACATTGGATAAGAAAACACCGCTGCTGCGTTCTATGGATGTTCTGAGCGAACAGTCCATTCGGATTCTGCGGTTGTTTGGAAATACCACCGCTACCAAGGTTACTTCTACCGTTGGCCCAGAACAGGAATACTTCCTGATTGATAAGACAATGTATGACAAGCGGGAAGACTTGATTATGACCGGCAGAACCTTATTCGGTGCAATGCCGCCAAAGGGACAGGAACTGGATGACCAGTATTTTGCAAACCTGAAGCCGAGAATTCGGGATTACATGGCTGATTTGGACGAAAAGCTTTGGAAATTGGGCGTTTTCGCAACAACCAAGCACAACGAAGTTGCTCCGGCACAGCACGAAATGGCTCCGGTTTTCTCTACCACAAATATTTCCACCGACCAGAACGAACTGGCAATGGAAGTCATGAAGAAGCTGGCAGTCAAGCATGGTTTGGTTTGCCTGCTGCATGAAAAGCCGTTTGAAGGTGTTAACGGTTCTGGTAAGCACAACAACTGGTCAATCGCTACCAATGATGGTCAGAACCTGTTGAATCCGGGCAGCACTCCAATGGAAAACTTGCAGTTCCTGACATTCCTCTGTGCAGTGATTAAGGGCGTGGATGAATATGCAGACCTGCTGAGAATCAGTGCCGCATCTGCCGCAAATGACCACAGACTGGGTGCAAATGAAGCACCGCCGGCAATCATCTCCATCTTTATGGGCGAAGAATTGCAGGGTGTTCTGGATGCTTTGGTATCCGGTGATACTTACACCAGCCAGTCCATGACCTTTAAGATTGGTGTTGACGCCCTTCCGGATTTCCCGAAGGATTCCACCGACCGAAACAGAACTTCTCCGTTCGCTTTCACCGGCAACCGGTTTGAATTTAGAATGGTTGGTTCTTCTGAAAATATTGCTTGCCCGAACCACATGCTGAATACCATCGTTGCAAGTGAACTTTCTGACATTGCAGACAAGATGGAAAAAGTTCCAGCTGACCAGTTTAAGGACGAACTGAAGAAGTTGCTGGCTGAAATCGTAAAGGAACACAAGCGGGTTATCTTCAACGGCGACGGCTATTCGGATGCATGGGTGGAAGAAGCTGCAGAGAGAGGTCTGCCGAACTATAAGACCACTGCTGATTGTGTACCGCATTATGCAGATGAAAAGAATGTCAAGCTGTTTGAAAAGTTTGGCATCTTCTCCAAGGCTGAAATCGAAGCAAGAGTTGAAATTCTGCTGGAATCTTACTCCAAGACCATCAACATCGAAGCTCTAACCATGATTGACATGGCAAAGAAGAAGTACATTCCGGCTTGCTTGGCTTACTCCAAGGAACTGGCTGATGCAATTGCTGTAAAGAAGAGCATTGATGTTTGCACTTGCGTAGAAAAGGATTTGGTTAAGAAGGTAACAGAAGAAACCGAAAAGGCTTATGATGCCGTTCAGAAGCTGGAAGAGGTTACTGCTGTGGCAGCAGCAAAGACCTGCATGCAAGAAATGGCAAATGCTTATCGGGATACCGTTCTGCCAGTCATGGATGATCTGCGGAAGGCTGTGGATGCTCTGGAAGTACTCCTGCCGTCTACCATGTGGCCAGTACCGGCATACAGCGAAATGATTTTCAATGTATAAGATATAACTTGTTACCATTTGGTAATACCTCATAAATTTATAGAAGGGTCTGCTCGTTGGGTAGATCCTTCTTTTTTTGAAAAAATCATGAAAATTGGTTGCAATCATACACTTTTTTTGTTATAATAAGAGAGATGGGTTCAAAAGCCTACCATTTAAAATTAAAAAAGGAGAGGAAACTATGAAAAAAATTGCAAGTTTCACCATCAATCATGACTCCCTGACAAGGGGTATGTATGTTTCCCGTGTGGACGGCGATGTTGTAACGTATGACATTCGCATGAAAACGCCAAACAATCCGGAAAACGATTATTTGGAAGACAACGCTCTGCATACATTCGAACATCTGTTTGCAACTTATGTTCGGAATACCCCTTATTCAGATGAAGTTGTCTATGTTGGACCAATGGGTTGCCGGACAGGATTTTATTTCCTGACCAGAGATACCCTTCCAAAGGAAACCGCCATTCGTCTGGTGCAGGAAACCATTGCCTATGTATTGCAGTTCGAGGGAGAAATTCCGGGCAGCAAACGGCGGGAATGCGGCAATTATCTTGCTCACGACTTGGCAGGTGCAAAAAAAATTGCACAGGAAATTCAGCCGATTCTGAAAGACTGGACACCTGAGCAGATGACATATCCAGAGTAAAATAATCATGACAAAAACACTTTATTTATCTAATGCATGCAAAAAGCTTGCACAGAAAAAACAAACCCTGCAACCATTTCTATGGACGCTATTTTCCCTGATTTTATTGGTTGGCAGTGCTTCTACTGTGCTTTACTACATCTTTGCTGTGGCAATCAATGAATTTCATTCCGACTGCACCGATACACTCTATTGGGCAGAAGCAGCGATGCAAGGAAACGGACTTATCAATCCCGATTTCACATATGCAGCATTGATGCCTTTAGGTGGAAACCTCTTTATGCAAATTTGGATTCCGCTATTTGGTATTTCCATGAAAACACAAGCGTTCGGTATGGCGACTTTCTTCGTTACGTTTTATGTATTCCTCTGTCTGATGCTGCGAGAGATGCATTTTAGCTTGCGTGCAACTGCGGTTACAGTCAGTGTATTATTGCTGACGCTTTGTTCCAGTGTAAAACTGCGTGAAATCTTCTGGAATCACATCATCTATTACAGCATCGGAATTTTATTCCTTGTCATTGGACTATTCTTTGTCCTGCATATCCGAAACCTCAGCGAACGGCGGCAAACAAAATCTGTGAAAATTCAAACGGTAATTTTCTATGTGCTGCTGGCAGCAGACTTTATTGTTTGTTGTACCAACTCCACAACTTCAATCGCTCTGTTTGCCCTGCCAATTCTCGGTGGCGTGTTCTGCGAACGGTTCTTGGATATCCGTACACCCTGGAAGAGCCGGAAAAGTGTCACTGCCCTGCTAACTCTGTTGATTTGTGCCATTGGTCTGTATCTTGGCATGAAACTGGGAGCACATATTGACGGCGATGTACAGGAAGGATATGCAAACACTTATTCTAGATTTTCCAATCCGGATACTTGGTTGGATCATGTAGAGGCTTTACCGCTTGCATTTTTACAGTTGCTGGGATTGGATGTTCAGGAGAGTGACCTCCTCGCTTCCATTGAAGGCGTACGAGCAATTTTAACCATCTTCTATGCGTTGTTCCTTGCAATCGTTCCGATTATTGCACTTTGCTGTTACGCAAAGATTGAAGATGCTGGTGTACGAGTTTTAATCTGGGCACACTGGGTTGTAACTGCTTTTATTTTGGTTGGTTATCTGTGCGGTCTGCTGTCTGCCGGAATTTGGCGACTCTCTCCAATTGTCTGCACCTCTGTTCTTGTTTCTCTTGCATTTTTGCGTTGGCTCTATCATAAGGTAGAAACTAGACGCTGGTGTGTGCTGCTCTGCCTTCCGTTGGCTTATCTGTGCTTGCACGATACACATAAAGTCATCGAAATTCCAAAAGACTACAAGGAAAGAATTAACTACAAGCTTGGCGAATATCTGAAAGACCAGAATTTGACCTACGGTTATGCAAGTTTTTGGCATTCTCAGGCAATCACAGTTCTGGAAGACTCCGATGTAAAAATTCGGACTGTCAACTTTACAGACAATGAAAATTGCTTGGAAGCTGGTTTATATCAGAGTAACAAAAATTGGTTTGAAGATCAGCCGGAACAAGATCGGTATTTCCTGTTGATGCAGCAGGATGAAAAGGAAAAGATGGAACAGTCAACAAGTTCCATTCTCACACTCCCGCATGAAGAACAAACCTATGAAGGTTATACCATCTGGATTTTCGACGAAAACATTTTCTAAAAACAGAATCCCCCATTCCTGCACACCAGTAGGAATGGGGGATTTTTTGATTTTTATACTTGTGGCTGTTCTAAAAAATCAAATGCTTCCTTTAATGTCCGAACACCCACCAATTGAATCTGAAAGTTAGAGGATTGTAATCCACGCATAGACTGTTTCGGAATAATACAAGTTTGAAAGCCCATTCGCTCCGCCTCTAAGATTCGCTGTGTCAGGTTGGAAATACTCCGCACTTCTCCCCCTAACCCCAGTTCTCCAAATGCAGTGACATGCTCCGAAATGGATTTATCGGTTAAAGAAGAATACAGGCAAAGTGCCACTGCCAAATCTCCAGATGGTTCATCCAATCGAAATCCACCGACCACATTCAGGTAAACATCCAGCGTTCCATAAAACAAACCGCAGCGTTTCTCTAAAATTGCCAATATAATAAACAGACGATTATAGTCAAATCCGTTGGCAGTTCTACGGGGGCTTGGCAAGCTGCTTTTTGTCACCAATACTTGTACTTCCGCCAGAATCGGGCGAGAACCTTCCATGACACAAGTCACACACGTTCCAGAAACATTCAGCGGTCTGCCCTCCAGCAGCATGGCGGATGGATTTGGCACTTCCTGCAATCCGGATTCCATCATTTCAAATACGCCAATTTCATTGGTTGAACCAAATCGGTTCTTGACTGCACGCAGAATGCGATAGGAGAAATTTCGTTCGCCCTCAAAATATAACACGGTATCCACAATATGCTCCATGACCTTTGGCCCTGCAATCGCTCCATCTTTATTGACATGTCCAACAATAAAAATCGGAATATCATGCTGCTTTGCGGTATGCATAAAAAGGTTGGTGCATTCTCGTACTTGCGTCAAACTTCCTGGGCTGGAGGAAAGTTCTGTAATTTGCATCGTTTGAATGGAGTCAATAATTACAATATCCGGCTCACACGCTGCAATCGTATCGCAAATACTCTGTGCGTCATTGTTTGCAAGCAAGTACAAGCTTTCTGTTGTGACGTGCAAGCGTTCTGCTCGTAATTTGATTTGTTTTGTGGATTCTTCCCCAGAAACATATAGAATCGAATGAGAAGCCCCGAAAAATTCACAGATTTGCAGCAGCAACGTGCTTTTTCCAATGCCCGGTTCTCCGCCCAGCAGAACGATCGAACCTTTTACCAATCCGCCACCCAAAACACGATCGAGTTCTCCGATTCCAGTTCGATAACGAATATCTTCCTGTGTGTCAACTGCCTGCAATTCCTGAATGAAGTTGGAAAGGTCTGCTTTCTTTCGAGAAGCGGGTGCATTTGCAGCTGCTGGCTGTATGGTTTCTTCTACCAGACTGTTCCATGCTCCGCAGGATGGGCATTTTCCATTCCACTTTGGGCTTTCAAATCCGCATTGCTGACAGCGGAAAACGGTTTTTGATTTTGCCATGAAACACTCCTTTAAGCCTGATACTGATAAATTGCAATATTTTCAAAGCCATCCAGCAGATTGTCAATGTTCTTAAAGGCAATGGCAGTTCCCTTTGCAACACAGTTCATTGCATCTTTCGCAACGACACACCGTACCTTCAAGGTATGCTCGACCAGCTTCCGCAAGCCGCCCAGCATTGCACCGCCACCAGCCATTAAAACGCCGTTCTCATAAATATCGCCCACCAATTCCGGCGGTGTTTCTTCCAGAACTGTTTTAATGGCTTCGATGATGTCCGAAATTTCATCCTCAACCGCTTCAAAAATTTCAGTTTCACTGATTTCAATCTGTTCTGGCATACCGCTGACCAGATTTCTGCCCTTGATATACATCGTTACATCTTCCCGAGGGTCAAATAGATTTGTCAGCTGAATTTTTGCCCGTTCTGCCATATGTTCCCCGATGAGCAGCTTATATTTCGTCTGCACATAACGGATAATTGCCTGATCCAATGTATTTCCAGCAACTTTAATGGAATGTGATGTTACAATTCCGTTCATGGATACAATTGCAACGTCTGTTGTACCGCCGCCAATATCTACAATCATATTGCCTCTTGCTTTTCCGATATTGACACCCGCTCCGATTAACGCTGCAATCGGTTCATCAATCAAATATGCCTTTCGAGAACCAGCACTCATTGCCGCTTCTACAACTGCCCGTTTTTCTACATCGGTAATGAACGATGGAACACAAATGATAATTCTAGGCTTCAGCAGGCGTTTTCCAGTGACTCGCAGGATAAATTCCCGAATCATATATTGAGCCATTCGGTCATCTGAAATTACCCCGTTGGACAGCGGACGCACAACTGTGATATAGTCCGGTGTTTTTCCAATCATTTCATAAGCTGCCATCCCAACCGCCAAAACTTCCTTTGTCCGTAGATGATAAGCAATGGCGGACGGTTCTCTTAAAACAACCCCTTTTCTTCCCAAGGTAATCACGGTGTTTGCCGTTCCCAAATCAATCCCGATGTCTGTTGTTGCCATAAATTTGTTTCCCTTCCTTTTTGGTACACGCTGTTTTTCTGTTTTTTCTCATGCTTTTATTTTTGTGGTTGTCGTTGCTGTTGCAACATAAACCCGTTCTGCTCCACATTGTTTCAGCAACGATGCACAGTAATTTGCCGTGCTTCCTGTTGTCAAAACATCATCACATAAAATGAAAATATAACCCTTTAGTGATTTTCCAGCCGATGCAAATTGCAAAACATTGGTACGCCGCTGTTCTGCATTCAACGTATGCTGCGGAATTCCGCCCGGCTTTTTCCAAAGCAAATCCGTACGAACCGGAATCTTTGTGACAAAAGAAATCGCATTTGCAATGCGTTCCGCCGGATTCTTTCCCCGTAAAATCCACTGATGCTGCTGCATCGGTACTGGAACAATGGCATCCGCCATCATCCAATCCGGTTTCTGCAGGATTCGTTCCCCTAATACTGTTCCCGTGTAGTTCGCAAAGTTTAAATTTTCTGCTTGTTTTAGCTGTAAAATACCCTGTCTGGCTCGTCCCTCATAACGACTGACTGCCATTGCACCATCGAAGGCAAGTGATTCCGAACACATACAGTCATCGAATGGTTTTCCACATCCACTACATACAGTATCCGGATTCAATGCCGTTTCAATCTGACATGCCTCACAAATCCATGCATCCCATGCAATCACTTGATTACAGCAGGGGCAGCGATTCGGATACACAAGGTCAATCAGAAAGCGGTAACTGTTCCGGAGCAGATGTGTCTGTTTCATGCAATGTCCCCTCTGTCATCATATGCTTGAGGCAGGTGTAACGATGACACCGCCGATTATTATCTACCATCTGATAGATTTTCTGCTGTGAACCAATCAGAATCAGCAGTTTTTTGGAACGCGTGACGGCAGTATACAGCAAATTTCGATAATATAACTTCTCGAAGCCACCCAATAAGGGCAAAATCACCACTTCAAATTCGCAGCCCTGACTTTTATGCACGGTAATGGCATAGGCAAGTTCCAACTGTTCCAGCTGATCAAAACTGTAGACTGCTGTTCGTCCATCAAAACAAACAACCGCTTCCCCTGTCTTTTTCTGCAACATCAGAATCTTTCCAATATCACCATTGAAAATACCTGCTCCTGGTTCGCCGTCTTTATGCCATTCCAAGTCATAGTTGTTGCGAATCTGCATCACCTTGTCTCCTTCTCGGAATGTATAGAGAACCGATTTATATTCCTGTTTTCCTCGGCTGGGTGGATTTAAAACTTCCTGCAAGCGGCGATTCAATTCAATTACCCCTAATAATCCTTTTCGAGATGGCGTAATCACTTGAATATCATCCATTGGATGGTAATGATAGGCATTCGGCAGCCGTGTTTTCACCAAATCCAAAATCAATTGCGTTGCATCTTCTGTTTTTAATCGCTGGAAAAAGAAAAAATCACTCTGCTTCTGCTGCAAATCCGGATAATTTCCCGTAATAATTCTATGGGCATTCGTAACAATGCAGCTTTGCTGTGCCTGCCGGAAAATCTGATTCAAAGCAACCACAGGAACTTGTCCGCTGTCAATCAAATCTTTCAGGACATTGCCAGCCCCTACCGATGGCAGCTGGTCACTATCGCCCACCATAATCAACTTGCAGCTAAACCGCAATGCACGCAGCAAGCTTTCAAATAGCAACACGTCCACCATCGACATTTCATCTACAATCATTACATCACAAGTCAGCGGATTGGATTCATTGTGTCGGAATTTGGTTGCCCCTGCCATGTCAAATTCCACCTCTAACAAGCGGTGAATGGTCTTTGCCTCGTAGCCTGTTAAATCCGAAATTCGCTGTGCAGCTCGTCCGGTCGGAGCAGCCAACATGACTTGATAGCCTTGCTTTTCAAACAGAGAAATCATGCCGTTTAGCGTGGTGGTTTTCCCTGTTCCAGGTCCACCTGTCAAAATCAACAGCCCACGGGATAATGCAGATAAAATTGCCTTTCGCTGCAATTCTGCATATTGAATACCCTGTTCTGTTTCCTCTCGCTTGATCAAGTCCAGATAAATTTCTTGATCTTCTGGTGCAGAGAAATCCCGCAAGACGCCGATTCGGTCTGCAATATACTGTTCTGCCTCATAATATGCTGGCAAATAGACAAATTCCCGTGTTTCTTTTTGATAGGAAACCAAATTTCCCTCTTTCTGTGCTGCCTGATAGGCTGACAGAAATTCTGATTCTGAAACCTGTAAATATTCACACACTTTCGGCTGTAGCCGATCCAACGGCAAACAAGTATAGCCGTTGTGTGTGTTATGCTCCAGAATATAGCATGTTCCTGCTAAAATTCGCTGTTCTGCATTTTTCGGAACTTTTAAATCATCCGCAAGAAGTTCTGCTTTTTCAAACGGCAATTCGATTCCCATTCCACACAGCAAATAGGGATTTGCCAGAATCATTTCTTTTGCACCGCTGCCATAGCACTGATAGGCTCGCATCGCATAACGAGAGCGAATGTTGTATTGTTGCAGAAACAGCATCAAACTGCGTAATGCAAAAATTTTCTGTACTTCCTGTGCAATCGTTTCACATTTTTTCGGAGAAATGCCTCGAATCTCCATCAGGCGAGTGGGCTGCTTCTCCATGATTTCCAATGTCTGACTGCCAAATGCGGTTACGATTTTCTTTGCAAGTGCCGAACCAATGCCCTTAATCACACCAGAAGAGAGATACCGCTGAATGTTGATGGCATCTTCCGGCAGCTTTCGTTCTACATACTGTGCCTGAAACTGTACGCCAAAGCGAACGTGATTGACATAAGTACCATCTACGGAAAGCTGTTCGCCCTCTTCCACATCGCCCAGCTCCCCAACAACCGTAATCAATGTTCCATTCGCATCCAAATCCAAAACGGTATAGCCGTTCTGTTCATTGCGATACAGCACTTGTTCAACCGTTCCTTCGATATGCAAAACGGTTTCCTGTTCCAACGGAACCCCTCCTCTCTCAATCGTTTTACGCTACCCTTTATTATACTATTTTTTCGGACAAATTGCAATCATTTTTCGATGGAAAACGACATTCCATTAAAATTTTCTGGAATTCCGAAAATGTTCCACATTGGAAACGGGTGTGGTCTTGGCAATACTGTCGAATTTCTTCTGATTGCAGTGTCGGTTCTTCCGGCAGCAGCAAAAAAATCTCTGCGGTTTGCAGGGAAACTTGCCACTGTAAATCCGAAAACAAATGATTCAACTCTGCTTTCCAATCCGGACGCAACTCCAGTGCAGAAAGCAACACATAACAGGATGCCGGACGCTTCTGGTTGTGTAGCTTTCGCTTCGTGCAGATGCAGATTCCCTCAATTAGTGCCAGAATTGCAAGCAGAAACGCAATACCGAACAGTGTGGTCATAAAAATCGCCGCCTCTCACAGATTTTCGTTGCTATAATGTATGCAGCAGACAAGCAATTTTGATACAAAAAGAAAATCCACTTGACAATGGAAAAAATATCATTTATAATAAAAATGATACCTTCGTTTTTTGTAGAAACAAGAAACAAAACCAATTTTTTTAGGATAGGAAGAGATGATATGGGATTATTCTCCTGCTGCTTTTCGCAGTCGACCCCAAAAGTCGGAGCAGAGAGCAAACCAGCCATTCAAAAATTAAAACAATGGGAAACCACACATTTTCCAGCACTTCGGACAAGTGGATCGCAAAATCCAGCAATTCGATATCAAGTTTACCGAACCGAACAGGGATCATCCATTTCCTTGAAAAAGATGAAAGTCCCAGCAGCATCTTCTCAATCGCAAATGGAATTTATTTTCAGTAAAATCAAAACCATTACCAGTGGGATTGACCCCAATGAAGTTGCCTGTTGGATTTTTGATTATCGAACACAGATTTCCAACGAAATCCAGCGATTTTTAGAGAATCTCCAAAAATTAGAAAACCTGAATAAAACATTGCGAGAAGATTCCCTGTTTTTCGATATTGACCATGTATTTCAAGTGAAAGTGCGAAACCTTTATCATGAACTGTTGTTCTGTAAGTTTGAAAACCTCGGAAATGCTGCCTATTTTCAAAGTGTGCAATCTCATCTGATTGCTATTCGCAAAGACATGAACGATTTGAATACCAATTTTTTGGATTATATGCATGCCCTCACCAATACGGAACAGGAAGATACCACACAGGACTTGGAATTGATTCGGATGCAGGTACAAGCGATGGCAGAACTGGCACAAAAACAAATTCAAGACTCCTACAGAGGCATTGGGCAATAAAATAAAAAAGCGGCTGTCTACACCAAATATCATGCAGACAGCCGCTTTTTGTAGGATTATGCAAATCTTTTAATTTTTCTGTTTTGCTTTCCACAATGGAATCATCCGGAAGATACAGTACAACACTGCCAAAACACCAATGATACCGCCAGCATAGCCAATATTTGCAATCGAAAGCTGATTGCAGACCGTTCCGCCCAGCCATGTTCCGCAGCCAATCCCCAAATTAAAAATACCAGAGAACAGGGACATTGCAACCGCTGAGGCTTCTTCCGGAACTGCCTTGATGGTTTCTGCTTGGAAGGCAACATTGAATGCTGTAACTGCCATCCCCCAGAGCACACAAACCAGAATTACCAGATACAAGCTGATAGATGCTACTCGCAAGCAAAGCAATGCTACTGCAACACTGGCAATGATGAATCGAATGAATGCATACCGATGCTTATCATACAGCCGTGAGAACAAGAAGCTGCCCAACAGACCAGCTGCACCAAACAGCGTCAACACAATGGTAATCCAATTGTCTGCCAGATGTGCAACCTGCTTCAGAAATGGTTCAATATAGCTGTAACCGGTATAATAGGCACTTGCTACGAGAAACGTAATCAGATAAATGCCCAGCAGCTGCCGACGCTTCAAAATCTGCGGAAGCTGCCGAATCTGGAACGGTGTTCCGTTGGACATCTTCGGAAATACAAACAGCAGATAAAACAGCACCAAAAATGCAACGGCTGCCACACATAAAAAGGTCATTCGCCAGCCAACGGTTAACCCGATGACTCTGCCCAGCGGCAGCCCGAAAATCATAGCAACCGATGTTCCTGTCACAATCATACTCATGGCAAGCGTTTGGTGCTCCTCTGGAACGAGTCGAACTGCAATTGGAGAAGCCACTGACCAGAAAATTGCATGCGTACAGGCAACGCCAATTCTGGAAACCATCAGCATTCCATAGCTGGCAGAAACCCCAGATAAAACTTGGAAAATGCCAAATAGAGCGATTGTTCCCAGCAATAACTTGCGATAAGACATCTTAGAAACCAACAGCATGAGTGGCAAAGACAACAAGGTTACCACCCAGGAATATACAGAAATCAACAAGCCTGCATGTGATTCTGTAATCCCGAAATTTGCTGCAATGTCAGAAAGCAGCCCGATGGGCATAAATTCAGATGTGTTAAAAATAAAAGCAGATACCGTCATTCCGATTAATGGCAGCCATGCTTTTAAAGGCATTTTTTGTTTGGTCATTTGTATGAAACCATCCTCTCTCATGATTATTCTGGTATTTCCGTTTCAATATTATAGCACTGCCTTTGTGGAATGTCAATCTTAAATATCAAACATTTTTCCTGGAAATTGGCTACAAAATAAGCAAGCAGACCCACAAAACGATAAGCCAGCCGAAAAACATGAAACAGACTGAAACATTTTCAGATTCTGTCACGTTTTTTCTATCTTTCCACACAAATTCTCAAAGATGCAAAACAATCAGCAGCCCACATTTCACGAACTGCTGATTGTTTCAAAATCGGGTAACAGCCATTCCGCTGCTTCCCACATTTGTTTTCGCAGAAAATCCTTTGCATAAAGATAAAATACCTGCTCTGCTGCCTGTTGCAGCTGCTGCTCCGGCGGTTCTGTCCATAGATGGGATACGACTGCCATGCTATCCGTTTCTACTGCACACGCCTGCAAAAATTCTGTCATCCATTCTGGATGTTCTGCAAGTTGTTCTTCCCATTCCTCCGGAATTGCTTCCATCTCAACATCTTCAGAATCATCATACAAATCTGGGAAAATCATAGCCGTAATCATTTCCGCTTTCTGTTGGATGTTCATTGGAATCTGTTCATTTGGTTCACAGTTTTCATAATACCATCTGCTCAACGGACAGAGATTTGCAAAACAGTAATCACAAAACGGCAAATTTACGTTGGAATCATCCCGATAAAACTGCCGCAGTGTTTCATATAATTCGATGTAACATTGATAATTGTCAAAATTTTTCCCGTTATCGAAATCAATATGATAAATCTGATATTGAAACGCTGCCTGCAAATTGGGAATGAAGTGCTCCCGATTCATCATCATGCCGTGTTTTCGGCTCAAGATTGCAAAAATAATATAAGGCTTTGCTGCCTGTAACTGTGGATTTCCGTTCAGCAAACGCAGCAATTCCCCGATATTTTCTACATAAGCAGTGCTTTTTCTGCCAGCATAAAAAAACGGATTCTGGATGGATAAATAAAAAATCGCATCTCGTTCATCTGTTCCCTTTTCTGCATTTCGTTGGAACTTCTTTGCTGCTTGTTTAAAAAGCGGTAACTGTGCTTTTTGTATTGCCTGTTCCTGTAAAAATGACTGAAATTCAGAGACTGTTTTCGACTGCTCCAACCAAACACGAATATCCTGCTCTTCGCTGCGGTTTTCTGGATACCAGTCAAACAGCAATCCTCGGTCGGTAATCCAAGCCGCATAGAGAAATGACAACTGCGAATCTCCGGGATGTTCTTGCAATGCCTGCAACAATCCCAAACTAATGGCTGCTGGATTTTGGTTGGAAATCTGCCAGTGCTGCAATCCATCTTGAAACTGCTTTCGAAAATCTGCAACCGCAGAACTGGCTGTTTCCATAGTCAGATATGCATCTTTCAATAATTGAGAAAGGGGAACATATGCCTCTGCTTCTTTGCAGAGAAATTGATAAATTTCAAATTCTTCTGTCGGATTCATCTTGCAGAATTCTCCTATTCTGTGGAAATAAGTCCGTTTTCCTGTAATGTTTGCCGCTCCTCCTGAATCTCCAGCATTAGTGCTTGCCATTCTGCATCCTGTGCTTCTTTTGAAAATGCCAATGCCTGTAAAAAAACTGCAAATTCCCCGGTTGCTGGCGGTGCTTTTCGCACCAATGCAATCCGGGGAATTTGTTTTGCTTTTTGGAGCAGCGAACGCTCGTTATGCTTCATTCAGTTGTCTTTTCCAATGCTTCCCGCAAGGTTCTCCATCCCAATACCGCACACTTTACCCGTGCTGGCATATGGGAAATATCCTGCAACGCAGATGCCTCTTCCAGTTCGTCCACTTCTTCCTCTGTTGCAGTTCCCTTGATCATCTTCAAAAACAAATCCGATAAATGCAGGGCTTCTTCTTTGGTCTTTCCCACAATCATCCCAATCATAATATCCGCAGATGCCTGCGAAATCGCACATCCATCGCCACAGAAGGACGCATCTTGAATGATACCGTCTTCCAGTTTCAAGTTCAGGAAAATGTCATCTCCACAGTTTGGATTGACCCCTTCCAGCTTGATGGTGGCATCCGGCAAATCATACTTGAACTCCGGACGTACGTTGTGCTCCGTTAAAATCTCATTATAAAAATTATTCGCCATAGCCCATACGCCTCCGAATATTTGAAACACTTTCCAAGAAACGATCTGCCTCTTCCTTGGTATTATAAAACATTACACTTGCTCTTGCAGAAGAATGAATACCCAGATACTGATGCAGCGGTTCTGCACAGTGATGTCCGGCACGAATATCCATACCGTCACTGCTCAAAATTTCGCTGATGTCATGTGGATGCACCTGATCCACGGTAAATGCAACAATTCCCGTGTGATTTTCTGCCTGTTCCGAACCCAATACATGAATGTGCGGAATGGACTGCATACCACGCAATAAATATTCTGTCAATTCCTGCTCTGCCTGCTGTACATTGGACATACCCAGCTTTTGCAGATACCGAATTGCCTCTGCCAATGCAACTGCTCCGCCAGCATTTACCGTACCTGCTTCAAACTTGTGCGGCAATTCCGCATAGGTTGCATCATAACGAGAAACGGTTTCAATCATTTCTCCGCCTGTCAGGAATGGCGGCATAGATTCCAGCAGTTCTTTCTTTCCATAGAGAACACCAATTCCCATCGGAGCAAGCATTTTATGCCCGGAAAATGCCATAAAGTCAACATCTAACGCTTGCACATCCACTGCCATATGCGGTGCACCCTGTGCAGCATCCATCAAAATCACTGCTCCGCACTGTCTAGCACGTTTCACCAATTCTGCAACTGGATTCACACAGCCCAACACGTTGGAAACCATGCCAATTGCAACTAGTTTTGTATGGTCTGAAAAAGCAGCATCCATTCGTTCTTTGGAAATCGTTCCGTCTGGGTCACATTCCAGATAAACCAGCTTTGCACCGGTCATCCGTGCAACCATCTGCCACGGTAACAAATTGCTGTGATGTTCCAGAATGGAAACTATAATTTCATCGTCCGCTTTCAAGTGCGACAATCCATAGCTATAAGCAACCAGATTGATGCTTTCTGTGGTGTTTCGTGTAAAGATGATTTCTTCCGGTGCAGCTGCGTGAATAAACTGCTGAACCGTTGTTCTGGCTGCCTCATATCGTTCGGTTGCCTCAACACTCAGCGGATATAAGCCACGCAGAACATTGGCATTATAGCTTTCGTAAAATTCCTGTGCTGCCTGCAAGACACAAGCCGGCTTTTGTGAAGTCGCCGCATTGTCAAAATAAACACGGTCATGCTTGGCAATCAACGGAAATTCTGCCCGAATGGCTGCAATCTGAGAAGCGGTCATGTCGGAATCACCTCATCAATCGTTTTTTGCAGCAAATCTGCGGTTTTTTCATCCAATCCCTGACAAAGTGTTTCCAGCTTTGCACGGGAGATAATTTTTTCAGCGGTTTCTTTTTCAATGCCACGAGATGCAAAGTAGAACAGAATATCCTGCGGCAATTCGCCGATGGAAGCCCCATGACTACCCTTTACATCTTCTTCTGAACAGAGAATCAGCGGAATGGTCTTATTGACAACATCATCCCCCAGCAGCAAAACCGTTTCGTTTTCCTTGCCCTCAGAACCGGAACAGCCTGTCCGCAAGTCAATCGTACCACGGAAAATCTTTGCAGCATGGTTCTGTACCGTTCCCTCTGCGGTAATGTCACTCATAGTTTTCTTTCCGATATGGTTGACAATCACATTCATATCCAAAGTACGATTCTGCTGCACCAGATAGCCGGAATGGCTGGTAAAGCTGCTGCCATCCCCAATCAAATCAGCTCGAACACCAGAAATTAAGTTTCCCTTTGTCAAATACAGTCTTGTCAGTTCAATCGAACCCTTTTCCGCTGCAACACAGCCAACATCATTCCAACTATCTGCACTGTTATCTGCCAAAACCTGAATGAGATGAACAGTTGCATTAGCTGCTACATGCAAAATTGTCCGAACCGCTGCATGATTTGCCTGTCCCTCCCAATTCTGTACAATGGTCAAATGGCTGCCTTCGGCTACATTTACGAGCACCTGCAAAGCAGCTTCTGCCTGTGGTGCATTCTGAATGGTCATCCGAACGGTATCTGTTGTGTTAGAAGCGGCTGCAATCTGCATGCCCCACTGAAAAACAGGGGTCAACGCTGCACCAACGCCAGTTTCCACGCTCTGTTCCGGCTCTACCTTTGAAACAGCAGAAATCTGTGTAGTTCCCTGCTCTGATTCTGCCTGTACGATGCAAGCTGCGGTTGGTGTATAGGCAATGGTTTTTGCTTCGTTGACATCCAACCGATGCCAAGTCTTAACCGGCAGTGCATTTACAATTATCTTTTGTTGTTCCATTTTATCCACCTCACCCGATACTGCCCTTCATTTCCAGACGAATCAAATTATTCATTTCAATTGCATATTCCAACGGCAGTTCCTTGGAAACATTGTCCGCAAATCCGCTGACAATGCAAGCTCTTGCATCTTCTTCGCTCAAGCCTCTGGACATCAAATAGAAAATGGCTTCATTGCTGATTTTTCCAATCTGTGCTTCGTGTCCAACATCTGCCTTTCCGGTTCTAACATCAATTGCCGGAATGGTATCGGAACGAGAAATGGAATCCAGCATCAGCGATTCACAGGAAACAGAAGATTTACTGCCAACCGCTTCTTTCTGTACGGTAACGGCACTTCGGAATGTGCTGACACCGCCATCCTTGGAAATCGACTTCGTATTGATATAGGAACTGGTATCTGGAGCAGCGTGTACCACCTTTGCACCGGTATCCAAATCCTGACCGTTTCCGGCAAAGGTAATGCCTGTGAATTCCATCTTTGCACCCTTGCCCTTGAGGATGCTCATCGGATACAGATAAGAAACGTGCGAACCAAATGAGCCAGAAACCCATTCAATCTTGCCGCCTTCTTCTACCAATGCACGCTTGGTATTCAAGTTGTACATATTCTTCGACCAGTTTTCAATCGTAGAATACCGCAGTGTCGCATTTTTCCCAACATACAATTCCACACAGCCAGCGTGCAAATTTGCAACATTATATTTCGGAGCAGAACAGCCTTCAATGAAGTGTAAGTTTGCCCCTTCTTCTACGATAATCAGGGTATGTTCAAACTGTCCAGCTCCCTTTGCATTCAGTCGGAAATAGGACTGCAGCGGAATCGTTACGGTTACATTCTTCGGAACATATACGAACGAACCGCCTGACCAAACTGCACCGTGTAGGGCTGCAAATTTATGGTCAGTTGGCGGAACTAACTTCATAAAATGCTTTTGAATCATTTCCGCATATTCGCCATGCATGGCACTTTCCAAATCGGTATAGACAACGCCCATCGCTGCGACTTCTTCCCGCACATTATGATATACTAACTCCGAGTCATACTGTGCACCAACACCAGCCAGTGATTTCCGTTCTGCCTGCGGAATCCCCAGCCGTTCAAAGGTGTTCTTGATGTCATCCGGTACTTCCGACCAGTCGCCCTTCATCTTGGTGTTCGGACGCACATAGGTGACAATCTGATCCATGTGCAAGCCTTCGATGGATGGTCCCCAGTCCGGCACTTGCAATTTGTTGTAAATTTCCAGAGAATGCAGCCGAAATTCTTTCATCCATTCCGGATCATTCTTTTCCTTGGAAATTTGTTCTACCAATGCCGGTGTTAAACCTGCATCAATTTTATAAAAATCATCTTCCCGATCCTTGATATCATAAACGCTTCTATCAATATCGGCAATCTGCTGTTTTTCTTCTTTCATGATGGTTCTTCCTCCTCTCGGCTTTGGATTTAGAGCGTTTCATAAGCGGAAAAACCATTTTCATTGATTTCATCAATCAGCGAGCTGTCGCCGGTCTTGACAATCTTTCCGTTTACCATGATGTGGGTTTTGTCCACATGCAGAGATTCCAGAATCTTGGTGCTGTGGGTAATAATCAGCAGGCTGCCCTTGCTGCTCTTCCGATAATCGGCGATTCCCTGAGAAACGGTCTTTACAGCATCCACGTCCAGACCAGAGTCTGTTTCATCCAAAATAACCAGTTCCGGATGCAGCATCAGCATTTGCAGGATTTCTGTCTTTTTCTTTTCCCCACCGGAGAAACCAACGTTCAAATCTCGTTCCGCATAGGACGGATCCATCTGAAGCAGTTCCATTTTTTCTTCCAGTTCTTTTTTAAAGCTGAAGAACCGAACCCGTTTGCCCGTCTTTGCTTCTACTGCACTGCGGATAAAAGCACTTACTGTAATGCCCGGAATTTCAATCGGGTTCTGGAACGACAGGAAAATGCCTTTTTTTGCCCGTTCATTGTCCGGCAAATCGTTGATTTTTTCACCCTTATAGAAAATATCGCCGCCAGTAATTGTATATTCTGGGTTTCCCATCAGGGTAGAACCCAATGTTGATTTACCAGTGCCGTTTGGCCCCATTAAAACGTGTACTTCGTTCTCCTGAATATCCAAATCAATTCCATGCAAGATTTCCGTTTCTCCTACATTGACCTTTAAATTCTGAATCTGTAACAATGTTTCCTGACTCATGTTTCTGGTTCTCCTTTCCAATTTGCAACTTCTGCAAGGGTAATACCATCTAAATATGCATTGATGACACCGGACAATCCTTTCCAGATGGGCAACACCTGACAAGAATCTGCTGTTTCGCAGATGGGTGCTCCCTGTACAATACAGGTGACCGGTTCAATGGATTCTTCTACTGCTCTTAAAATTTCCCCGACACAATACGCCTCCGGCTTTCTGGAGAGCCGATAGCCGCCGCCTTTTCCGCTGGCAGATTCCACCAAGTGTTGTTTGGAAAGTGCCGTTGTAATGCGTTCCAAGTATTTCAGGGAAACATTTACTTCCGTAGAAATAATTTTTAACGGAATGAATGAGCCGTCTGCATGCTGTGCCAGATACATCATCAGCTTCAAAGCATACCGTCCTTTTGTGGAGATAATCATATTGCTACCTACACCTTACCTTTCGGTTTCCTGCCACTCATTATACACCAACTCCCCTACCGTGTCAATAGGGTTTAGCAGCATTCACAAAAAGTTATCTACATTTTTATTTTTGGGCAATTTCTCCTTTTTGATACATCCACCACAAAAAAAGCAGAAAAAAGAGCAACAGAACTGCATTTTTCAGCTCCATTGCTCTCTTTTTAGTATAAAAATTTAATTCTGTCCGGTGATTTCCTGATACAAATCTAAATAATCCTTTGCAGAACGATTCCAGCTAAAATCACAGAGCATGGCACGTTTCACCAATGCATTCCACTTTCGCTTTTCCTGATACAATGCACACGCACGCTTCACAGCGTCCAGCATATCCATTGCATCATAGGTTTTGAACGTAAAGCCGTTTCCGCCAATCGTTCCGGCATCGGTTACCGTATCTTTCAAGCCGCCTGTTTCCCGTACAATCGGAATCGTTCCGTATCGCATGGCAACCATCTGTGCCAAACCGCACGGTTCATTCTGGGACGGCATGAGGAAAATGTCTGCTCCGGCATAGATTCGCTTCGCCATCTGCGGCAAAAAGCCAATGTGTACAGAAACCTGCTCCGGATGCTGCAACTGCATCTCCCGGAAAAAATCCTCGAAAATCTTTTCTCCGCTGCCCAAAATAACAAATCGACAGCCCAGTTCCAACATTTCCTGAAACGCATACTGAATCAGATGAATGCCCTTGTGGGCAACAAACCGAGTTACAATGCCAATGACTGGCTGACCATTGTCTTCCCACTTCATTTCTTCCAACAAATCTGTTTTGCAGGCTTTCTTTCCGGTTCTGCGGTTGACCTGATAGTGTTCTTTGATGTCCGGGTCTGTTTCGGGATTGTACAAATCCACATCAATTCCGTTCAAAATGCCACGAACACCATCCTGTCGGCGAACCAGTTCCCGATCCATTCCATAAGAGAACCACGGGTCTAAAATTTCCTTTGCATAAGTCGGGCTAACGGTTGTCACACAATCTGCGGTTTCAATCGCACCTTTCATCAGGTTGACACAGCCGTCATAATCCAACAAGTTGGTGTAATAAGTTGGAATGCCCATCAATTCGGAAATGATTTCTTTTCCATAAACGCCTTGATACTGAATGTTGTGAATGGTGTAAATCGTCTTGATTTTCTCATAGCCCTGCCGATATTTATAGAAAATATCATAATAGACCGGAATCATTGCTGTCTGCCAATCGTTGCAATGAATCAAGTCCGGAAAGAATGCAATCTCGGACAACAGCTCTAATACTGCTCTAGAAAAGAAAATAAACCGCTCCGCATCGTCATAAAAGCCATACATACCATCCCGCATAAAATAATAAGGATTGTCTAGCAGGTAATAAATCACACCATTTCTCTGAATGGTATAAACGCCGCAGTATTGTTTTCTCCATCCAATTTCCACATCAAAATCCTTTAAAAAGGTCATTTGATTGCGAACAGCAGGCTTTACGCTCCGGTAAAGCGGCAGTACAACTCTACAATCACACTGCTGCTGTACCATTGCCTTCGGCAACGCACCCATCACATCTGCCAGTCCGCCAGATGCGGCAAACGGCAATGCTTCACTGGCTGCATATAAAATTTTCAATCATTCTCATCCTCTCCGTATATTCGTTGCAATCGGGGTATCATACAGAATAGAAGCACTGCTGCTCTCTGCAAGACAGTGCTTCTCTCTCATCAATCTTTTTAATACAATCTATTTTTCTTAGATTTTTCCGTTTTTGCTCAGGTACAGCGGGAAATCATCCGAACCAGTCAGTACCTTATCGCTGGAAATGTCGACGTTCTTATCTGCAATGACACGTTCAATGTTACACTTTTCACCAACATGTGTGCCCTGCATCAAAACGCTGTTCTTTACAACGGCATCTTTTCCAATCCGAACACCACGGAACAGTACACAGTTTTCAACGCTGCCTTCAATCACACAACCGTCTGCAATCAGAGAATTCTTGACACTGGATTCCAGACCGTATTTTACGGGTGCATTGTCGCCAACCTTGGTATAAATCGGAGCAGATTCCTGGAACAGACCTGCACGAGTATCTGCCTGCAACAAAGACAAGTTTGCCTGATAATATGCGGCTAAGCCGTCAATTTTTGTAAATACACCCTTATGTTCATAGCCCTTGATGACAAATTCATCTTTTCTGCCTTGCAGTACATCTCTTACTAAGCTGTGCTGACTCTTGCTAGCTGCTTCCTGTACAATCTTCTTCAGGAATTCTGTCCGCATGATAAACATTTCCAGAGAAACATTGCATTCTCCAGTAATTGCCGGCGTAATCAGAACTTCCTTAACGGTATGATTTTCATCTACACTAATGACATTAGTAGACGGATTCTTTTCCTTGCTGTAAAAGCCCTTGGAATAGATGATGGTAATATCTGCTTCTGTATCAATATGCTGCTGCAAAGCGGCATTGAAGTCAATGTTGGTTACCACATCGCAGTTGGAAAGTACAACATATTCCGACTTGGAATGTTCTACAAATTCCCGAACATTGTTCAATGCTTCCAGTCTGCCCTGATAAATACCGCCGCCAACGTGGCTGAACGGTGGGAGCAGATGCAGACCGCCGGTTTTACCAGTCAAGTCCCATTCTCTGCCAGAGCCCAGATGATCCAGCAAAGAACCATAGTTGGACTTTGTGATAACACCCACTTCTGAAATTCCGGAGTTTACCATGTTAGAAAGCGGAAAGTCAATCAGCCGATATCTTCCGCCGAACGGAATCGAACCCATTGTCCGCAGCTTTGTCAAATCAATGACATTGGTATCATTGATGCTGGCAAAAATCAAACCTAATACTTTATTGTTCATACCCATTTCTGCCACCGCCTTTATATATTCTCTGAAATAATCTGTTTCGGGTCAACTTCCTTGTTTTCCGAAACGGTAATATCGTGTCCCAGAACGGCGATACCCCAATCGTCCCGATTTTCCACGGATTCTGGGCTCTTTCCGATTCTTGCACCACTTTCAATCACACAATTTTCGCCGATGATGGCGTATTCTACAACAGCACCCTTTTTAATCGTTGTGCCCGGCATAATAATGCTGTACTTGACGGATGCTCCTGCTTCAATTGTAACGCCTGCGGAAATGACAGAGAAGTCAACCGTTCCATCGACATTGCTGCCCTCGGTAATCATCGAGTTTTCAATGTGTGCGTTTTCTCCTACATACTGCGGCGGCATGTTGTTGTGTCTGGAATAAATCTTCCACTGCGGGTCATAGAGATCCAGCGGTACGCTTGGGCTGAGCAGATCCATGTTTGCTTCCCACAAGCTATCCAGTGTCCCAACGTCTTTCCAATAACCTTCAAATTCATAAGCGAACAGCCGTTCTTCATTTTTCAGCATGGACGGAATAATGTCCTTACCGAAATCCTTCGAGCCAGTATTTGCGTTTTCGTTTTCAATCAAATATGCCTTTAATTTGCTCCAAGTAAAGATATAAATCCCCATGGATGCCAAAGTGGACTTTGGTTCTTTCGGCTTTTCGGTAAATTCTGTTACACGGCGATTTTCATCACAAGTCATGATACCAAACCGAGAAGCTTCTTCCTTCGGAACATCAATTACAGCAATCGTGCTTGCTGCGTCATTTTCTACATGAAATTCAAGCATTTTGGAGTAATCCATCTTATAAATATGGTCGCCACCCAGTACGATGACATATTCTGGATCATACCGTTCGATGAATGCCATATTCTGATAAATTGCATTTGCAGTGCCCTCATACCAGGAAGCACCTGCTGCGGTCTGATACGGCGGCAACACATGAACGCCACCATGCATTTTATCCAAATCCCACGGCTGACCGTTTCCAATATATTCATTCAGAACCAACGGCTGATACTGGGTCAACACACCAACCGTATCCACACCGGAGTTGGTGCAGTTCGATAACGGGAAGTCAATGATACGATATTTTCCGCCGTAAGGAATTGCCGGCTTTGCCACTTTCTGTGTCAGTGCATATAGACGGCTGCCTTGACCGCCTGCCAGAAGCATGGCGACACACTTTTTCTTGATTTTCATTGTTTGTATTCCTCCTAACAAAAGTGCTTGGATATGCTCAATTCTACTGTAAATACAATAGAATGCATCAGCTGAATTCAGGGATTTTGCTTTTTCTCTGCGGTTTCTACGGATGAAGCAATGGATTTTGTTGCACGTCTGGCATGAATCTTTGTGGTTGTTCCCTTTTTCGTCAGACGCTTTTTGGTGGGAACATGTTTCAGATAGACAACGGACAATGGTGCTAATGTCATTGAAATATGTTGTTCAAAACCATGCATGGGTTCTGCAATGGTGCGGAATGTTTTTTCTGAAACACCGCTGCCGCCAAATACGGCATCATCGGTATTAAAAATCAACTCATATTTTCCTGCAAACGGAACGCCGATACAATAATCGTTCCGCAAGACCGGACAGAAATTGCAGACAACCATGACTTCGTTGCCATCATCATCAATCCGGCGGAATGCAATCACACTCTGCTGATAATCATCGTTGGAAATCCAGCTAAAGCCTTTCCAAGAATCATCGTTTTGCCAGAGCGGTGCGTGCTCTAAGTAGAATTTGTTTAAGGCTTCTGAGAATAACAACATTTTCTGATGTTCGGGCTGGTCTAACAAATGCCAATCCAATTGTGTTTGATAATTCCATTCGTTGACTTGTGCAAATTCCTGTCCCATAAACAACAGCTTTTTGCCCGGATGTGCCATCATATACGCTAAGAATGAACGATACGTTGCATACTGGTCGGTTTCGTTCCCCGACATCTTTTTCAACATGGAACATTTTCCATAGACAATCTCATCATGAGAAATCGGCAAAATATAATTTTCTGAGAAACAATAAAAGAATGAGAACGTTATTTTATCATGGTTGAAAGAACGGTAAATGGGGTCTAAGGAAACATAGCTGAGCATGTCATTCATCCAGCCCATGTTCCACTTGAAATTAAATCCCAAACCGCCAATATCGGTTGGCTTCGTAACCAATGGCCATGCAGTGGACTCTTCTGCAATCATTAAAACATCTGGGTTTCGGCTGAATACGGTTTCATTCAGTCGCCGCAGGAAGTCAACTGCCTCTAAGTTTTCATGTCCGCCGTAAATGTTTGGCCGCCATTCCTGCCGGTCATAATCCAAGTAGAGCATAGATGCCACGGCATCTACTCGCAAACCGTCTACGTGATAATCTTCTAACCAGCTGCATGCACTGGAGATCAAGAACGAACAAACTTCGCCCTTTCCATAGTCAAATACCCGTGTGCCCCAAGATTTGTGTTCCATTTTCAGCGGGTCGGTATATTCATAACAATAAGAACCGTCAAATTCACAAAGTCCTGCGGCATCTTTTGGAAAATGGGCTGGAACCCAGTCCAGAATAACGCCAATGTTTGCCTGATGGAATAAATCCACCATCTTCCGGAAGTCATCCGGTGTACCATGACGGGAAGTCGGTGCAAAATAACCGGTTACTTGATAGCCCCACGACCCATCAAACGGATACTCTGTCAATGGCATGAATTCCACATGCGTATAAGACATTTTTTTCAAATACGGAATGATTTCCGTAGCAAATTTCAAATAACTCGGGAACTGTTCTCCTTCCTTGTGTTTCCAAGAACCAAGATGCACTTCATAGATATTCATGGGTTCTTTGTATGGAATCCATTTTTTTCTCTGCTGCATCCATGCAGCATCTTCCCACTGATAACTGCTTTCAAACAATTTGGAAGCCGTACCGGGACGAGTTTCAAAATGCACAGCATAAGGGTCAGACTTTTCCAGAATCTGTCCATTTTGTGTTTCGATACTGTATTTATAGAGGTCAAATTGCTTTAATTTTGGAATGACAACTTCCCATACTGTATCTGAAATTTTTTCCATTGGATTTTGCGTGCGATCCCACTGGTTAAATTCCCCAATGACAGAAACGCTTTTTGCAGTCGGTGCCCAAACTCGAAACCGGTGATAACTGCCCCTTCCTCGTTTAAAGGCATGTGCTCCGAAAAACTTTCCTGCTTCGGCGTTTTTTCCTTGGTGGAACAAGTACAGCGGAAAATCATTTTCATTTGCTTTCGTTGTTGCCAGCATGATGTGCCCTCCTTTTTTTCCGGTATTCATATTTTAACATATTTTGCGACAAGATTCAAGAGTTTTTTGCCGTGTCATCTGATTTTTATACATCACGATAATTTCCAACCGTTTTCTTTGTGCAATTTGTACAAAGAAAACGGTATGGGTGTTTCATGTTTCTGGTTATCTGTATGAAAAACTTGGGTAAAATCAATTCGTATTCCGACACAGCTTCACAACTGTCACAGTGATGTCATCTCGGTGCTTTCCGCCAGAAAAAATGTCTGCTTTGGCACAAATTTCCTCTGCCATCCTACGAATATCATCAGTTGATAACAAAAGTTCCTTAATAAAAGAATATTCTGTTTCATGGATCCCGTCTGAAACCATAACAAACACGTCATTTTCTGACAACAAAATCTGCTTTTCGTAAAGATCAGAAACCGCCGTTGATCCAATCGGGAACGTAGGAGCACACACTCGCAAAATGGTGTTTCCCTGCCGGATGAGCGTGGAAGCTGCCCCTGCTTTCAAGAGCGTCAACGTGCCCTCATCCAAATCGACACGGGCAGCGTCTAAGGTTGCAAATGCTTCTCCAGCGGATTTTGTCACCATCAGCCCATTCATCAGCCGAACCGCTGCCATATCTGAAATACCACTGCAAATCAGCTTGCGAAACATCTCTGCAGTCATTTTCGATTCAATCGCAGCATTTGCCCCCGTTCCCATTCCATCGGAAAGCACAATATACGTGCAGCCTGTTCCATCCTGAAAGCGAATAGAAGTATCGCCGGACATTTCCGCCTCTTCTGTTGCTGGAATTGAAATTGTATATTGTTCCAGCTGATACCGCATTGCCTGACACATCCGATACCGCATAGTGGAACGAGTGCGGACAGGCTCTAACTCCTGTAAAGCAATGCCCAGCGACTCCGAAAGCATATGGCAAATTGCAGGCATACAGCTGCCAATCGAACGGCTTTTGCAATAGAGTTCTACCACCAACCGTTCTTTTGCGGTATAGTAGGCAATGACATAATCAAAATCATAGCCGTACCGCTCCAAAAAGCAACAAATACGGTCGGTTAATTCTGTGCTGTACCGCACTGTCATTCGGTCGCCTACAGAGGCAATCAAGTCTTCTGTTGCTTGCAATTGCTCAAATAAAATGTGTCGGCTGGCATCCATCCGAGAAATCTGCATGGTTTCCATCTGCACACGCCGTTTTTCTCGATAAAATTGCTGCTGCAACTGTTTTGTATGCAGACAATCGGACAAACTTTCCGGCACTTCTGGCAGTGTGGAAACGGGCTGCCGTTCCATGTCAGAAAAGGCAGCATCCGTTTGTGTGTGCTGCAATTCCCAGCAGTGATGCTGTGCCTTACAGCCTGCACAAATGCGGTCGCAGACGGCTTCTTTTACCGGTTCTGGTTTCTGTTTTTGTAGCAGGGCTGCAATTTCGCTGGTGTCCTCCCGAACACTGTGAATGGCTTCTGACATAAACTGCAAACGGGTAGAAATCGTCTGCATGGTACTGTCATAGCTGCTATTTGCAGTAATTAACCAACGGTCAAAGCAAATATTATTCAATAGCAGAAATGCAATGCAACCTAAAAATAAATCTCCGATGGAAGAAAATGTAATGACCTGTAAGCCAACTGTCAGCTGTGCCAATGCATTGATGAGGAAAAAGGCAATGGTCATCAGTCCAATGCCACGGTCTACCAAATATCCAGACAACAGCCCTGTAATCGGCAGAAATAACAATGGCATTCCCAGTTCTCCAGCACAAAGCATTGTTCCGCAAGCCGTCAATGCTCCGCAAATCACACCGCCCATATAACGAAATCGCCGAGCCGCTAGCAATGTTACCGCAATTCCTAAGATTCTGCCAAAATTCATAAATGGATAGTCAAAAGAGGTCAACGCAGCAATGCAGAGAATATAGACAATTGCCGCTGCACAGCCTGTTGCAGATTTGAGCTGAATTTTCTGTTGATTTTGCAATCCCAGCAAAACCGTATGTAAAAACCATGCAGTTGTACCCGTTAGGCATGCTGTCATTCCGTATAGCAAAAAATCCTGTGCAGTTCCATTCATCAAAAAAGACAATAAAATCCCGCTGAACAGCGTACATCCACCCGTGCAGAGTGATAAAAATGCAGCCGAATGATAATTGCGTAAAAATAGCCGTGCACAGGTAATCAATAACAGAGCAAATAGCAACGGCAGCCGCTCCAGTAATAAATCACTCATGAGATACCGCAACAATGTTCCAATTAAAACGGCGATTGCTCCGGTACTGGAAAGACAGCCTGCAATTGCCAGCGGCAGCGGTGAGGGCAAGCTTCCAATTTCTGCCCCTGAAAATATCAGTCCGCAGAGAAAGGCAATTCCAGCCTCCCCTAATAACCTTGAAAACGGATTTCTTCTGACAGCGTGTACTTGTGACATAACAATACGTCCTTTCTGTTTTTCGTTCCGAACTTCGATGGAATCACACATTATTATATAAAGAAAGTCCTGCTATTCTCTGTCAAATCTCGTTGTCTTTTTTCTGCCGGAAATCTAATTTCCCCTGTTTTTTCCTCGAATCTACAAAAAGAAACAGACAAGCATTGGAAAATCATGCTTGTCTGTCGAAAAAGTACTGTATGAAATTTGTATTTTTGAATCAGTCTGCATAATGGCTCAAAAATTGTTTGGTTCGTTCTTTTTGCGGATGCAGGAATAAATCATCTGGCGTTCCTTCTTCCACAATGACACCATCTGCCATAAAGATAACTCGGTCAGATACTGCCTGTGCGAATCGCATTTCATGCGTAACAATGACCATTGTCATATGGTCTTCAGCCAACAGACGAATGACGGCTAAAATTTCCCCTGTCAATTCTGGGTCTAGGGCGGAAGTCGGTTCATCAAAGAATAGAATTGCTGGTGACATCGCCAGTGCCCGTACAATCGCAACACGCTGTTGTTGTCCGCCGGACAATTCACATGGATAAGCGGATGCCTTTTCTTCCAGACCAACTTTTTTCAAAAGTTTCATTGCATTTTCCGTTGCTTCTTTTTTAGAACGCTTGAGCAAAATGCATTGTGGCTCTACAATATTTTTTAATACAGAATAATGTGGAAACAAGTTGAAATTCTGAAAAACAAGTCCAAAATAAGTCTGAATCTTCCGAAATTGCTTTTTCGGTGCATAAACCGGTTTTGCATTTAATGCCGCTGTTACCGCAGTTTCACCCATATAGGCGATTTCTCCGCTGCTCAGCGTTTCCAAAAAGGTTGCACACCGCAGCAATGTCGATTTTCCGGAACCGGAAGGCCCAATAATGGAAACGACTTCCCCCTGATTGACAGTCAGGGAAATATCTTTCAGCACCTGTACATCGCCGAACTGCTTTTGCAGGTGGGAAATGGTTAAGTATTCTGCCATTTTTGCCGCCCCCTTATATCTTATAATAATTCATCTTTTTCTCTACCAGTGCCATTAAGCCGGCAACCAGCAGATTAAAGACATAATAGAAAATAGCAGCAGCCAAATATGGCAGCATGGAAGTTTGTGCAGCGGCAATCTGCTTGACTTCTGTAAACAATTCTGTATAGGCAATCGCAAATGCTAAGGATGTATCTTTTACCAGCGTAATGGTTTCATTGGTGACTGCTGGCAGAATTCGCTTGATAACCTGCGGCAGAATAATCCGCAGGAACATCTGAACACGATTATATCCCAAAATACGGGAGGCTTCGTATTGTCCCACTGGAATAGACTGAATTCCACTTCTGAAAATCTCTGCAAAATATGCCGCATAATTCAGCGAAAATGCAATGATAACCGCATAAAACCGATAGGATGTACTCAATGGAATCTGGAAAATAAAGTAAGGTCCAAAGTAGACCACCAGCAATTGCAGCATCAGCGGCGTTCCACGCAGAACGGAAATATAAATCCGTGCCAGCCATTGTAATGGTTTCCAGCCATACATTCGCATGACGCAAACAATCATACCCAACGGAATGGAAAAGACCAACGTCAGCAGGAAGATTGCCAGCGTCCGCAGCATACTATCGCCTAATTGTGCAATAATCTCAAAAAATGACATCTTGAATCGTACGCCTCACTTATTAGTCTAAAATGACGCTGTCTTGTAAATTCCATTTTTCTGCAATGGTCTTAAATGTTCCATCGGATTTCATTTCGTTTAAGGTATTCTGTACCTGATCCCGCAGGGTTTCGTTACCCTTCTTAAATCCAACCGCATACTGTTCTGCTGCTAACGGCTGATCCAAAATGGTGAAATCGCCATCTCTGGATTCCAGCTGATACTTTGCAACCCCGATGTCCATTGCAATTGCATCGACTGCATTGGATTCCAGATTCAAGAAAGCAGTATTGTATTCTCCAACTACCAGCAATTCCTTGAAAGAATCTTTCAGTGCTGCGTTATCCTCTTCATTCAAAGCGGCTTCTGCAGAAGAATCCGTCTGTACCGCAACCGTTTTTCCAGATAAATCATCGAATGTCGTAATGCCACTATCAGACTTTACAACAAATACTTGGCTGTTGTCCACGTACGGATCTGACCATGTATAGTCGTCTTCTCTGCCATTCATGGTGAAACCATTCCAAATGCAGCTAATCGTTCCGGAATTCAGTTCCATATCCTTAGAATCCCAGTCAATCGGCATCTTTACAAGTTCCCAGCTGTTCCGGGTGCAGACTTCTTGTGCCAAATCCAAGTCAAATCCAACATATTCGCCACTATCATCCTGATAGCCATACGGCGGAAATGCAGCGTCAAAGCCAACAACAAACTTGTTATTGTTCAGACCGTTGCCACTGTCCGCAGTGCTGCTGCTGTCCTTGCTGCCGCAGCCACCCAGTACACCCAACATTGCAATGGCTGCTGTTGCAGCAACCAGTCGTTTCATCCACATCATTTCTAATTCTCCTTTAAAAATCTCATCGAATTTACGCACATGCGTGTTATCATTATAGCATGCTAACACGCTGCATGTCAAGGTGCAATGTCGAAAAACTATTTTTGTTTTGGAAAAATCGATGGTTTAGAATTAGAAACAGATGCAATCTAGAAAACAATACTTGTTTCTGTCAATTCATTTTTTGCAAGAGGGAGACTCCTTGAATTTTTGCCATAGTATCAAGATAAGACTTCAATCCACTCCCTCGTAAAGAGGGAGACTGTGTTGTTTGTGCCTGTGTATGAGGACGAGAATGATTTCAATCCACTCCCTCGTAAAGAGGGAGACTGGCGGTGGACTTGTCATGCAGAACCTTGAAAAAATTTCAATCCACTCCCTCGTAAAGAGGGAGACACTGGACAAGCAAGCGGCGGATTCCGGCAGAGCGTTATTTCAATCCACTCCCTCGTAAAGAGGGAGACGGCGGAATGGTTTCCAGTTATGCAAAACTGGCAGAATTTCAATCCACTCCCTCGTAAAGAGGGAGACTACAAGCATTGGACTCCCTGCAGACCACGAAAACGATTTCAATCCACTCCCTCGTAAAGAGGGAGACTGCAAGCAGTGGGGGGTGGAGCGTATGATACAACTATTTCAATCCACTCCCTCGTAAAGAGGGAGACCGAGCCGTCAACAGTGGCGGTGGACTTGTCATGCAATTTCAATCCACTCCCTCGTAAAGAGGGAGACATCTCTTTGCAATACTCGCAATATCGCTTTTCGCCGATTTCAATCCACTCCCTCGTAAAGAGGGAGACGAGTGGATGCGGACAAATGGCTATCTGATTAAGCATTTCAATCCACTCCCTCGTAAAGAGGGAGACGACCCTGGAAAGCAAGGAAAGACCGGAGCAAAAGGTATTTCAATCCACTCCCTCGTAAAGAGGGAGACTGTGCAGGGATTTTTAAAAAATCCCCAAAAACAATTTCAATCCACTCCCTCGTAAAGAGGGAGACTTGTTGAGTTCTTTATAATGGGAGGCAAAAAAATGATTTCAATCCACTCCCTCGTAAAGAGGGAGACGGCGTACTGGTTTAGCTATGCGATGTCGGCGGACATTTCAATCCACTCCCTCGTAAAGAGGGAGACCGCAAAGCGTTGTACATACCTATGAGGCGGATGTTATTTCAATCCACTCCCTCGTAAAGAGGGAGACAATATTGTACGGAGTGTGCAATTGAGCAAAAAAAATTTCAATCCACTCCCTCGTAAAGAGGGAGACCAGCCAAACACCGGAGATTGATTTGAGCGACTTTATTTCAATCCACTCCCTCGTAAAGAGGGAGACCCAAAATGCCAGAATCACGCAACATACCCGTTTTATTTCAATCCACTCCCTCGTAAAGAGGGAGACAGCAAATTTCTCTAAAATTTGGCTAAATCGCATCTTGATTTTATGCACATTTCTATTAGAACACAAAAAATTTTGATTTAATGCGAAAAATAGCTTTATTTGCAAGTTGTATCTGACAAAATTTTACTAGTTTTCGCCTGCGAATCCCCTTGCATTTTTATGCACACTTCCGGTTCGCAGCCATAAAATCAGTTATTTTATCAGAGTAATAACGGTTCTTCTACATGCAAAGAAGGGCGTACACCAATGTGTTCTACTTTACTTTCATAACGATTTCCCAGCTGATAAAAACGCAAACTGTCTTTCTCTGGATCAATCAAATCAATCAGTATCTGCTTTACCTTTCGGAATTCCGCAGCATCTAACACACATTCAAATACAGAATTTTGCACCCGTATCCCATAATTAACACACTGCTTTGCAACCTTCTGTAATCGACGTCTTCCTTCTTTGGTTTCTGTATTGACATCATAAGTAATTAAAACTAACAAATCTGATCACTTCCACATCATCGCTGGATAGTCATCCAAATCCCCACGAATATATCTTGCCAACAATAAGGCTTGTGCATAGGGTAACATTCCATATTGCACCTTTTCTTTTAGAAAAGGATGCGGAATCACTTCTGCCTTTTTCTTTTGCCAGGCTTCTAAAAATAGTTTTCTTCCTTCTTCATTCAGCCAAACAGCACCGTCTGCCTGCTTTTCAAACTGCTTTTCCTGAATCATTCGCCGGTTAATCAATGTCAATACAAATCGGTCACACAATGGTGCACGAAATTCTTCCACTAAATCCAATGCAAGCGAACGGCGTCCTGGTCGGTCTGTATGCAAGAATCCAATATACGGATCTAAACCAACGCTTTCCAAAGCGGCCGTACACATACTGGTCATAAACGAATAGGCAAATGAAAGCAATGCATTCACTCGATCCAATGGCGGTCGTCTGGAACGAACAGAAAAGTAAAAATGCTCTTTCTGCTGCAAAATTAAATCATCCCATACAGAAAAATAAACAGATGCTGCTTCCCCTTCAATGCCACGCAAAGAATCCAAATCAGATGCTTCCCATGCTCGTTGTGCTGCTGCTCGCAGAAATTCTGACTTCTTCTGCATTTTTTCAACATCCATTCGCAAACCATGATCTCGAATTGCACGTTCCAATACATACCGACTATTGAAAATCTTCCCAGTAATCATACTTTTTGCAATTTTCAGCCGTTCAGATGCTTGGTCAGCCAGCCGATATTACTGCCGACGCAGCAATACATTTCCGCTGGTCGTTCCTTCCGTTCGACAGAGGAACTTCCCCGAACGACTCAAAAACGAAATCGGTAAGCCCATTTCTGCACATTTTCCCATCAACGGCGGACTAGCTCCTGTTGCACCAAAACAAATGATTCCATCTAAGTTATGCAGCGGCAGACGTGCTAAAACGGTTTTCTTCTCCTGAACCACAACATTTTCCCCATCCAAGGACAAATACCGTTCTGGTGTCATAATATACAGTGTTTGTCGCAGCTGTTTCATTCTGATACCTCCTCTGTTGGCTTTAACATCGCTTGCATATAGGCAGCAGCAGACTGTGTTCCACAGAGAACCGGTAGGCAAAGCTGCTTCAAGGAGCATGCATTGCATGCCTTTGTTCGCCGAACTTTGGGTGTATGTTGTGTCCGGTATAACTGATGCATTTCCGTCAACATTGCAATTGTTTTTTCTCGCAGCTGCGTATCAATTTCTACTTTAGACCGCCGTCTGGTCTTTCCATAGTACAAATATCCGATTGGAATGGTACAGCACAGCATTTCTTCCAAACACATTGCCTGTGCAGCGAGTTGCAGACGGTCACAATCTTCTTTTTTTGCCTCTCCACGCTTATATTCAATGGGAATAATGTCATAAGTTCCCACTTTCCCATGAATGGAAACGCCTGTTTCTGAACGATGAAATTCTACGACATCACATTCTCCGGAAATGCCCAGCGTCGCAGAGGCCACCGGCATTCCACGGACAATGATTTGATTTCCTCTTGTTTCATGTCGTTCCTTGTCATGGGCATTCTTATGAAAAATTTCACCGTCTACGGTTCGTATATTTTCCGCCCATTGCTGTTCCAGGTGAATCAATGCCCACTGGCGGCGACAAAAGCAAAAATGTTGAATTCCGGAAAGCATCAGATATTCATCTTCTGAATACCTCATGATAAAATTTGCAGCGTAACACCATCTAATGGTGTAACCTGTACATCGTAATCTTCAAACCGCTTTGGCTTTGTAACACCTTCTTTTAAGGTGACCTGTAAAGAACGCTGTACTTTCGCAGAAGAATATTTTGGTGTTTTTCCTTCCTGCTCCCACCAATATAGTGCACAAACTTCCATACTGCCTTCTGGACGAGCAGAAGAAGCATCATTCTCCAGCAGGGTTCTCATTGCTTCCTTGATTTTTTCTGCATCTTCATCGCTAAAGCCAGTCTTTTCCGCCAACTGACAATTGATGCTACCCTTTGCCAGATACAGACCAAATGCAACCCGATGCTTCATGCCCATGGTATCAGATGCTCTTTCCGCTGTATCTTCACTATTGACACTCTTTACAATCTGCATGCTGATAATATCCACCGGACTCACGCTTTTTGCAATACTGATGGTAACAGGACCTCTTACCCCAACAGAAACTGTATCTTTCTTAAAAGCAAACACCTGTCCAAAACTTCTGACATCAATCCACTGTTCACATGCAATCCTTGCAAATTCATCTTGGTCGGTATTTTTTCCATTTTTAACTGCATTCAGCTTTTCACATCCCTCTGCTCGTGTTTTCAAACTCTTATATTCATCTACACGATGGTCATTCGACTGCACAAAGACCGATTCATTCCTATCAATCAGCCGATTGCGAATTTTCCGCTTCAGGCAGACATCCGAAATTTCCCCATAACCGTCATAGTCTTCTCTTGGACGGTTTCCACACAACGGGTCACCGTTTGGATTTGCGTTTTCTACGGAAATTAAAATGGCAAAGTCGATTTTTTTAGAAAGGGTACTCATGATTCTGTTTCCTCCTCATTGTTTGAATCGTTTTGGTTTTTATGCTTTTTATCAGCAGAAATTTTCTGTAATTGGCAGCTATAAGCATGCAAATATTCCGGCTCTAGCTTGGAATTATCCATGAATGCCGTATGGTCAAACTGACTGGTAATCTCATCGATCAATGTGCAGTAATAGTTTCTCTGCGGCTTTGGCATATAGGAAATATAAGGCTCTAACCGTTGCCGAATGACATTCCAAGTCCGGTATGGCTGATTTACAAATGCTGTAAAATATCGGCGAGCATTGGTGATTCTGGTATCGTTGCCCTCTTTTTTATTCAGAGCAACCGATTCCGCTACTTCTGCAACTGCCAGCAGTCTGCCATACAGATAATCTCTGCGGGTACAGGTTTCATCCAGTTCCATGTTACATTCTCCTTTTTGTTCGCATATTTTTTTTCGCAGCATTCCGCAAGCACAGGCAACGACTAGATCCCAGTTATATTTCTGCTCGTATGCCTGCGGATAAGCTGCCTTGTCACAAAGTGCCTGAAGCAAGTCCATCGGAAATGCCTGTTTTTGCAGTACGCAGGGAAGCAATCGACCAATTGTGAACGGCATTAACTTGTCATCACATTTTAAAACATTCTTCTGTTCTGTTCCATATGCACAATTTACAATATCACGTAGATCGAAAGAAAAGATATCAAATTCCTTTCTTCTCCAATATCGCCATGCGGTCTGTTCATGCCATTCCTTCAAGTTCTCAAAAAATTCGGAATGTTCCATTTGTGCATACATCGTCATGGAAAGTCGTCCAGTCGTTGCAGAATCCAGCACCATCACCGTGACATTGGAAAGCGGCTCCATATTTCTTTGATAACCACGAATCATTCTTATAAGATTATCTCGATAGCTGGCAAATGTGCGTTCCGGTGCAACGTCTGCTCCAAAATCATTGGTTGGAATATCAAATATATTGATATCATCTTCTTGACTTTTTTTACACTGTTCTTTATAGCCAGAAGACATTTCAAAAGAACTTTCCATCAAATTTGGAATTGCCTCTAAATTGCTTTCCCATGCAAGCACAGTCATGGTTTTGCTAATCGAATATCCCTGCCGTTGAATCATCCACCGTAAAGCATTGTGCATTTTCTGTGAAAAATCATAGCCAATGGAAACCGCCTGCTCTTTGTTCTGAAATCTGCCTCGGTAAGAAAAACCACTTTCATCATTTGCAGAAAACAGCTTTGCTTTATCTCCTGCATTTCTGATTTTATTTGGATGCTTATACGAGCATTCTGTCACTTTTCCGGTTGCATAACACAATTGCCGAACCTGCTGAGATGCATTTTGTTCCTCATTCTGTTCAATCCAGCTTTCATATAGCGTTGAATCCAACCAAGTTTCATCTCTGCTACCTGGATTCAACTGATAAACCCGAAACCGCACCATACAATCTGACTGCACAACTTCACAGATTTTTTCTTTGCCCAATTTTCCAGTCTGTTCATCCAAATTCAAAACGGATGCTGCCAATAAATCTTGTATCAAGCAGCCTTTTTGCAAATATGTATAAATGGCTCGCACTGCTGGGTGAGAATGGTTTCCCTCTGCCCATATCTTTAATTGTTCCAGATAAGCAGCATATGACTTTGATGCCTTTTCTGCTTTTTCAGGAACATAATTTCCATAATCTCCAGCAAGGTAAATCAATTTATCTGCCAACGGATGCGGCGTAATTCCAGAACTACGAGAACCAGAATTTTCCGTTACTGGAATAATTGTCACAGCATCTTTTTTATCCTCGATTTTCTTTGCTGCTTGAAATACGCCATCTTCTGACAAAGTCACTTCAATCTGTGCATTTGCTGTAGAATGTGCCACCGGCAACAAAACTGCGGTATCCCCATCAATGGGATGTCCACAAAAACGCTCATAAATCCGATAAAGTTCATTTGTCCACTGCAACACCATCACCTCCTAAAAATTCAGAAAGTCCTTGAAAATTTCCGTGTTCTTCCCCGAACGGCTTGATTTCCATTTCCCGAACATGTCGTTTGATGGTGCATTCCTCCGGCCGAACGAACGAAATCACACCATTTTTCATGATTGGATTCCAAAACCGAACCGTCATCTTTCCCTTATCTTCCGGCAAAACTGCTTCATCTGCATAAGTGATGCCATGATAGAAAAGACCATACGGAAGTTCCCCAGAATGATCATAGAAGCCTGTTCCCTCTTCAAATGCACAAGGTTCTACATATCCCATGCATTCCCGTGTGCCAAGGAAAATATCTCGTCTTCCACCTCGTTCAATCATTCGCTTTGCAATGTTGTGATGCTTGTTTTCGTTGCGGTCGTGCTCCAGCTCTGGACGGTTGTCGTTCCACTCGAAATGTGCTCGTACATGATAGCAAACATCTCGCAAATAGGTACAGTAAGACAAGTCATTTCCACCGCTGTAATGAATCGGACGAATCCCTCTTCGTTGCGTCTGAATGCGGTTCATGACCCGTACAGCATCAATGTACCAGACAATTGTCGGCTTCCAGTAAATGCTATGCATAATGCCTTTCAGTGCTTCGTAAGTTGGAATCGGATAGCTGTATTTTTCCATTCCGGTTCGAGTCAAAACATCTGAAAATAACGCATCTTCCCCATAAACTTTAAATTCAACAATATTCTCATGAGTCGGTTTGCTCATCTTCTCACTCCTTTTTTACTTTTATACAAAGCATTCCTCCATAGAAATCATTCCATCTGCACAAACTCCCTGCTCTGAGGAATAATATCCGGATTTTAATGCAAGAACACCTGAATTTAATTGAATCAATGCATCTTTTGCTTCCAAAACTTTTAAAGTTCCACTGTAAACAGAAACCAAATATTGCTGTGCTTTTCGCAGCAATTTCAAATATTCATTTCCATAAAGTTCCCCATTTAAATCTGAAATTAAATCATTCCCTTCTCCATAGGGCACTAAAATATCTGTGGTCTGTTCTGCAATCACTTGAAATTTTTTGCCAGCTGTACGAAATGCCTGTGCATGATTTCTCAGCCTTGGCGGTATATTTTTATGCGTCTTGGCTTCTGCTCGTTTCGCATTGTTGGAATTGGTAGATAATAATCGCAACAGCGTTTCGTTTCCTAAATCTGGAATTGAATAAGAAAATTGATTTTGAAACGTTGTCAGATAATTTTTAAAATAGCACTGCATAATTTCCGGATGCAATAAATCCTCTTTTTCATGAAAGAAGAGGATTTTTTTCGTAATCTCCTGCTCGTCTGCAATCTGTTTTAAAGAAGCAGCCAACTTTTCTTCTTCCAGCTGTATCAAATAAACAGAACAGCAGTCATATTCCCCATTTCGATTGCAACGACCAGCTGCCTGTGCAGCATGATCCAACCCCGACATTGACCGTACCACGCAGCGGAAAGAAATATCAACGCCTGCTTCAATCAATTGTGTTGTTACGCAAATCAAAGGCTGATGGGCTGCCAACTGCTCCCGCATCTGCTGAATCACTGTTCGTCGATGTGCTGGACACATATTCGTACTTAAATGTAAGACGGTTGCAAATTTGCTGTTCCGTTCTTTTAACTTTTGGAACATTGTCAGAGCTGCTTGTTTGGTATTGACAACCAGCAACAGATTTCCATTTTTCTGATACTGTTCGGTACAAAAATCCGCTGCTTCCTCATAGGAAAAAGATTTTTTTCCGGCAGCATGCAAAACTGTCCGCCGAAATGCATCAAAATCCGCCTGAAAATCAGCCGTCATGCTTTCCTGTTCATCTAATAGAATTGGGTATTCTGCTTGTTCCAGACAAGGCTGAGTTGCAGAACAGAGCACAACTGTGCTCCCACAGATATGTGTCAGAAAATTCATTGCCAAGTTAAACAGATGGATACACTTTGCAGGAATCGCTTGCACTTCGTCTATGATGATCACCGCACGGCATAGATGGTGCATTCTTCGTACAGAAGAGGATTTTCCATCAAAAAGAGCATTCAGAAACTGCACCAACGTGGTTGCAATTACGGGCACATCCCAACGTTCTGTTCGCATTTGATAAGTAGACAGTTTTTCTGATTCTTTCTCATCATCTTCCAATTGAGAAAAGACATTGGAATGATGTTCCAAAAAGTTTTCTTCCCCTGCAATCTCTCGAATCACATCGCTGTTCTGCTCTAAAATAGAATTGAATGGTGCAATATAGAAAATCTGATCAATCTTATGTTTCTGACTATAATCAATCGCAAACCGTAAAGCAGACAGTGTTTTTCCGCCACCCGTTGGAACAACCAAGCGACAGATTTTTACGTCATGATTCGCAAATGCAGCACATCGGTCGGAAATATTCATTCTTTGGCGAGAAATGGCATCTGTTTTCTTACGAAATGTCGTGCATTTTTCCTGCATCCGCTTCGCCATATCATCCCAAACGGCTGTTGATTCTTTGGGTGAAGTATACACAATGTCATCGTTAAAATTTGCTGCATCTGTCTGATCGGCATCCATTAGAATAGACTGCATCAACCGTTCTAAAAAGCCCTGATAAAATGAAGGAATCACAGATTTTGCATCATCAGAAAGATTCCGTTTCTCTTGTTCGCCCTTGGCAATCATTTCTTTGTAAAGCTGTTCCATTTTCTGCTGCATCGCATCATACTCTTTCACGGATTCCTGATAATACTTTTTCAGTGTTCCATCAGAAACAATCTCCGGCAATGCACACTCGACTTCCTTATCCTGTTTTATAATAGAAGTTCGTTTCTCGAAATAATTTTCTCCATCCTCTGTAAGCCAGTCATGTAATCCATGATGAGAAAGAATCGTTCGCCCAATTAAAAGTGCCGCATCCGGATTCAATCTACTCTCTTTATACAGTTCTATTGCCAAGTTCGCAAGATACTTTGCACCCATATAGCTATGGTCAATTTCTCCCCTTTTGGCATCACTCTTCCCACGAATGTATTCTGTAAAATCCGTGCACAATTTTCCAGCATCGTGCAAAATTCCCTGCAACCAAGCAGTGCGGGACATCTGAACAGCTTGCCCAAATTCACTTGCGATTTTTGCAACGTTATTAGAATGCTCAGAAACAGTCTGTTCTTTTTTATCCGATTCCCGAATATGAGAGATATATTCCGCCACAATCATCCACAATCATCCTCTTTATTAATTTTTTATATGTGCATTTTATCATATTTTTCTACTTTTTGCAATCGTTTTTATAGTGTTCGACAAAATTCGACAAAAATCAAGCAAAAAAAGCATTCTTACAGTTCACTTTCTGCAAGAATGCTTTCTCTGTAATTTTCTATTATAATACCAACAAAACCGTTCCAACGGTCAGCAGCCCCAAACCAATTCCAGAGCGGCGGTTCAATCGTTCCTTTAAAACGAAGGACGAAAATGCAATGGTAACCAAAATACTCAGTTTATCAATCGGCACAACCACGCTCGCTAGACCATCCTGCAAAGCTCGATAATAGCACATCCAAGAAAGTCCGGTTGTCAGTCCGGAGAGCACCAAAAACAACAAATCTTTTCGATTCAGTGCTCCCAAGTTGTGTTGCTGTCCAGTCACAAACACCATGACCCATGCCATAACCAAAACCACACACGTTCGGATGGCTGTTCCTAGGTTCGAGTCAATGTTCTGAATTCCCACTTTTCCCAAAATAGAAGTCAAACTTGCAAAAACGGCAGAAAGGATGGCATAAAATAGCCATCCTTTTTTCGTTGTGGATTGCGGTTTGGCTTGTGTGCGTTTGGGCAACATCAAGAATGTACCTGCTCCAATCAACAGCATACAAATGATTTTTTGCACGGTCAAAGCTTCTCCTAAAAAGAGAAACGCCAACAGCATCGTTAAAATGGTACTGGATTTGTCAATCGGTGCAACCTGATTGACATCGCCCAGCTGCAACGCTTGAAAGTAACAGAGCCAGCTTGCACCCGTTGCACAGCCGGACAGAATCAAAAATAAGAATGTTTTCCCGAAAATTGCTCCGATTCCGGAAATTGCCCCAGTCAGCAACACCAATAGCCACGAGAACAACAGAACAACGCCTGTTCGCAAAGCAGTTGCAACCGTAGGATTGATGTGTTGCATGCCGATTTTCGCTAAAACTGCGGTAACCCCTGCGAATATTGCAGACCCACACGCAAAAATCAACCACATTTTTTCTTCATCTCCTATGCATGAAACCGATACCCTGCACCCCATACGGTTTCAATGCATTTTGGATGTGAAGGATCTTCCTCTAATTTTTCCCGCAGACGATTGATATGAACCGCAACCGTTGCATTATCACCCATGGCATCCATGCCCCAGATGCGTTCATATAAGGTTTCTCGGTCAAAAACCGTGTCTGCATTCGTCACCAGAAACAGCAGCAATTCATATTCCTTGTTTTTCAAGCTAACTTCCTGTTCTCGAACAAATACCCGATGGGATTTCGGGCAAATCCGAATTGCTCCAACCGTAATTTCCTGCTGGGTTTCCTGCGGCGTTTTCAGGCGTTTGTAGGTTGCAATGTGTGCCTGTACCCTTGCCACCAGTTCCCCCGGAGAAAATGGCTTTACTATATAATCATCTGCCCCCAATCCCAGCCCACGGATTTTGTCGATGTCCTCTTTCTTTGCGGTTACCATCAGAATCGGAATGTCTAACCGTTCCCGTAGTTTTCGGCAGAGTGTAAATCCATCCAGCTGCGGCAGCATCAAATCCAACAAAATCAAATCAAACGATTCTGTTTGTGCGAGGTTCAACCCAGATACACCGTCTGTGGCAATGGATACCGTAAACCCATTGATTTCCAGATAATCCCGTTCAATTTCTGCAATCGCTGTGTCGTCCTCTATGATACAAATATGACTCATGTTTCTGCCCCCTTCTTTGGAATCGTCAGCAAAATCCGCAACCCTTTCGGTGTTTCCTGCTCTGCTCGAATCGAACCGCCGAACCGCTCCAGAATTTTCGCTGTAATCGCCAACCCCAGTCCGCTGCCAGATTGCGGATTGCTGCGAGCAGGGTCACTGCGGTAAAATACATCAAATAATTTCGGCAATGCTTCCTCCGGAACACCTGGTCCATTGTCTGATACGATAATCGTTGCATCAGAATCCGTTTCTGTACAGCGAATCCGCACCTGCACTTCCGGAGCATCCTTATATTTCAGGCTATTTTCCAGCAAGTTGGTAATCGCATTTCGGAACTGCACGGGGTCTGCATACACCGTGCAAGCTTCTGGAATCTCTTCCAGTGTAATCATCATCCCCTGCTTTGCATAAGCTTCCGCATTTTCAGAAATCAAGCTATTCAAGGCTTCTGCAACAGAAATCGGTTCTGGATAAAACGGACTATCACCCAAATCCAACTTGGAGAACAAAAACAGCTTGTCCACCATGCGGTCAATATCATTTGCCTTTTCCCGAATCGTCTGCATATATTTTTGCTGCCGCTCCGGTGTTTGAGCGATTCCTTCAATCAAGCCCTCGATATAGGCTTTAATGGATGTCAACGGTGTTCGCAAGTCGTGGGAAATGCCGGCAATCAATTCTTTTCGGTTTCGTTCTTCCCGTTCGATCTGTTCAATGGATTGCTGCAACCGCTCTGCCATCTGATTAAAATCTTTGAAAACCGGAAGAAATTCATCTTTTTCTTTGTAGACAATGCGATAGGTTAAATTACCATTTTGAATTTCATGCACGCCAGAAACCAAAAGATCCAACGGCTTTTCAATTTTCCGGAATACAAACTTCGTCAAAAATCGGTTGGTGACCAAAACCGCAGCAACAATCAAAACAAACAAGACAAGAATCCAATATTTTACAATCAATTCATTCCATGCACTTTCCTTGACCGGAGCAGAGAAAAATAAATAAATCGTGTAAGAAATGCCCTCTATTTCTGCCTGTTCCATATAAAGGCTACCGTTTGGTGTGCTACTGGATAACTCCTGTAACGATTGGCTGGCAAGTGCCTGTGTACTTGTTCCCATGGAACAAATTTGTGCATCGCCCTGATAAATTTGCAGTTGGATTTCCTGTGTTCCGACATATTTCTCAACGGTCTGATATAAATGCGAATCAGTAAGTACTTCATGTTTCGTTTGCAAGAATTCTTTCGCCTGTTCCATGAGCAGATGCTCTAAATGAACGGTGTTTTCTTCCCGAACCGTTTCATCCATTACCTGCTTATAGACCACATTTACAAAGAATAGCAGAGAAACTGCCAAAATCAGAACGCTGACCATTGCCGGAATCAGCAACATAAATAAATTCGAGAGAAACAGCCGTTTTTTAATGGTCAATTTCTTCCGCCTCCTCTGTATTTTATTATAGCACGGGTTTCTTTTATCGTCAACGCTTCTGTTTGAAGAGCGTTCGGGAAAGAATGGATGCTGTTAGAATTGCCACGACGGCAAACAATCCAAAAAATAACAGGGTTGTGCCAGTCGGAACAGCAAGGTGCAAAATATCCAAATGCAACAGATGCCGTTGCATCCACAGACAAAGTGCAATGGCAAAATAAAATCCAATGGCAGAAGTCGCTGCAAAAAATGCCTTTACTTTTGTAAATGGTAAACACATCTTGAAAACACCCAACAATCCAACCGTTCCAATCAGCAAGAACAGCAAGGTGTTTGCCTGTGTCTGTTCACCGGACAATCCAAAAATATCCATTGCATGCAATACCAAATAAAATAAGAAACAAACGCCGATGGCAAGTGCATTCGGTGCAGCCCTTCGGATGGCTTCCGGCAGGAATTTTGTCCGAACAGGTCGAGCATCTGGCAGGAATGATAAGAAGAAAGACGGATAGCCCTCAATTACCAAGTCAATCAAGGTGATTTGAATCGGAACGAATGGGAATGGCGTGTTGGTCAGCAAGCAGAGCACACACAACAAAATTGAATACAGCGTCTTGATGAAAAAGACACCCGCAGACCGTGTGACATTGTGAACCACTCGCCGTCCCTCCAACAGGACATCTTTCAAGACAGCAAAATCGGAATCCAATAATACAAGTTGGGCTGTCTGACGGGCGGCATCACTGCCCTGCCCTACTGAAATGCTGCAATCTGCTTCTTTCAATGCTAACAAGTCGTTGACACCATCACCCGTCATCGCAACAGTGTGCTTCTGACGGTGAAATGCCTGAATCAGCTGTTTTTTCTGCTGTGGAGTCACTCTTCCGAAAACGGTATACTGTGCCGCAGCAGCATCCATCTCAAAATCTGCAACCGTTCGCATATCGACCCAGCGGTCACCCTGAAAAATACCTGCCTGCTGTGCTATTGCGGAGGCAGTCATCGGATTATCCCCAGAAATCAGCTTTACAGAAACGCCCTCCTGCTGAAATGCTGCAATTGTTTTCGCAGCGTTGGCACGAAGTGGGTCTGTCAGAATGATTTCTGCCAGCAGTTGTATTTCCGGTAGTGGCTGTTCTTTTTGAACAGGATGTTGCGTGATTCCGGCTAAAAGAACTCGCTTTCCGTTTTGCTGTGCTTCCAGAACGCTTTCTGGCAACTTCTCTGGACTGAGCCTTTCCGGTGCTCCAATAACAAGTGTGCCTGCTCCGGAGAACGTCATTGCACTCCATTTTCGGTCAGAAGAAAATGGAATCTGCTCTGTAACGGATAACGTATCCATTCCATCAAAATAAGTATGCATTGCCTGAAAAGTCGCATTGTTATCCTGCGTATGCGTTAAAAAGTTCCCCATCCATTCTTGAAACATTGCAGAATCTGTTTCCGGAAACAAAACTGCTTTTTCGACTTTCATGTTTCCTTCTGTCAATGTTCCGGTTTTGTCTAGACAGAGCACATCCACGTGTGCTAGATTTTCCAGTGAATACAAATCTTGCACCAGTACATTTTTCTTGGAAAGTGTAATAATTCCGGCAGCTAGGCTGATACTAATGAGCAGATACAGTCCTTTCGGCAGCATTCCCAACAAGCCAGCGGAAGTTCCAACGATGGCATCATACATGGAACTATCTCGGAAAAACAATGCCTGTACAAACAGCAGGATGCCCAATGGAACAATACAAAGACTCGTCAAACGAGTCACTTTTCGCATCGAACCAACTAATTCCGAATGCATGGCCTTGGTTTTCTTGGCTTCTTTCGTCAATTTTGCAGCGTAGCTGTCACTTCCGACATGAAGTACCGTTGCCTGACACGTTCCGCTGATGACAGAACTGCCTGACAACAGCGTATCGCCTGCTTTTTTAAAGATGGCATCGGATTCCCCCGTCAGCAGTGATTCGTTTACTTCAATTCCGCCGCTGCGGACAATTGCATCCGCACAAATCTGGTTGCCGCTCTCCAGCAGCAAAATATCCTGTTCCTGTACTTCTGCAATGGGAACAGATTGTATCGTCCCGTTTCGTTCAATTTTGGCATTTGGCTGTGATAAAAGCGTCAGCTTTTCAATCAATCGCTTTGCTTTCAATTCCTGTGCAATCCCGATGACTGTATTTAAGGCAATCACAAAAATAAAAAACAAGTTCGACCATGCATGGACTGCAATCAATGCAATGGCAATCAGCAGGTTCAATAAATTGAACAGCGTACACACATTATCTCGTAAAATCTGTGCGGTGGTTTTAGAGGCAGTTTCTTTTGCTTTCATACAAGCACTTCCCTTCCTGTTAAGTTATCTTTAGTTTATCGAATCGGTTATAAATACGCATAAACCAAAGTTAAACAAAAGATAAAATCAAACCTGCCGCAACTTCGATTTTTGTTCCAATCTGTCAAAAAAACCGTAAAATCAAAAGCAGCAGGAACATTATGCAATCTTCCTGCTGCCAATTTTTATTCGTTTATTTCTTTTCGTCCAGCAATACAACGCCATCTGCTGGATTTTTGTCAATTGCTCCGACAATGCGATGCGGAACATAGCATTCTTCCAATAATGCAATGTCTGCATCTGTCAATTGAACAGATAATGCACTGGCTGCATCATCTAAATAGCTGGATTTGGTTGCACCGACAATCGGAGCAGCAACTCCCTTTGCCCACTGCCAAGCCAATGCAATCTGCTGCATTTTTACACCGTAATGCTCTGCTACTTCTGCAACACGGCGGACAATCTGCATATCCTGTTCTTCTGTACGGTCATATTTTCCCATTGCAACCCGGTCAGTTTTGCTGCGGCAGGTGTTTGCTGTCCAAGTTGGGCGAGCCAAATGTCCCGCTGCCAGCGGACTGTATGGCATTAATGTCACGCCCATCTGCTTGCAAATTGGAATCAGTTCCCGTTCATCTTCCCGATACAGCAGATTATAATGATTCTCCATCGCCTGAAAAGGTGTCCAGCCGTTGTCACGAGCTGCCAGCTGCATATTATAAAACTGATACCCATACATGGCAGATGCACCCAATGCCCGAACTTTTCCGGCTTTCACTAGGTCATTTAAAGCTTCCATCGTTTCTTCTATCGGCGTTTCGTAGTCAAACCGATGAATGATATAAAGATCCAAATAATCTGTTTCCAGACGCTGCAATGTGCCATCAATTTCCCGATAAATGGCTTCTTTAGAAAGCCGCCCCGGATTAAAATAGACTTTCGAGGCAAGAACGACTTTATCACGGGAAATATTCTTTTTCAGAGCGTGTCCCAGATAACGTTCACTCGTGCCAGCAGAATAGCAATTTGCCGTATCAAAAAAATTGATGCCCAAATCCAAAGCATGCTTGACAACCGTTTCGGTTTCTGCTTCATCCAGCGTCCAGTCATGCATGATTCCAGCTTTTCCGAAACTCATACAGCCAACACAGATTTTGGAAATGGTAATATCGGTATTGCCCTAACTTTGTATATTCCATTTTTCATCGCTCCTTTTGTTTTTTCGGCAGCTTCCTGCCTGCCCCTATTATATGCCCTTTTTATTCCTTTGTAAAGATGTTTTTGCAATCACCAGAAAAACGATTCCTCTGCAAATTTTTTCCGGTATTCCGTCGGAGCATTGCCTGTAATTTTCCGGAATTGCCGATTGAAATTGGAAAGATTCCGAAATCCACAATCAAACGCAATCTCCAGCACGCTTTTCTTCGTGGACAGCAATTCTTTACAAGCTTGATTGATGCGATAGTGGGAAAGATACTCCACCGCACGGAATCCCACCTGTTTTTGAAACTGATGCATAAAGTAACTTTCGCTCAAGTGCACAGAATCTGCCAACTGCTTGACGGTGATCGGCTCTTGAAAATGGTCTGCGATGTATTCCAATGCTGGACGAATCGCCTCCCCTGGCTCATAGAAATCATGCTCTACTGTTGCTTCTGTTTCCAACAGCCAGAACAGCCGCAGCAATTCACTCCGCATCAGCAAGTCCAGCCGTGGCGTATCTCCTTTGGCACAGGAAAAAATATTGTTCATCATCATCTCTAATTCCGCATAATACGGATGGTCAGTCGTGATATGCGTTGGAATGTGCATTTTTCCAGTCATCAGCGGCTTGATACAAGCTATAATGGCACGATCAGAATCAAATCCGCCGAAAATTTCATGCCGAAATACCAATGTATCATAGACCTGATGCATGGATTCCCGTGGATAAATCGAATGCATCACATTTGGTTGAATGATAATAATATCCCCTGCCGCAGAGTCAAACTTTTCTTCTCCACAAATAAAAGAAGCAGAACCCTCCCGTACAAAATTCAATTCAAATTCCCGATGCCAATGCATGGGAACACAGTGAAAATGGTTCGGAATTTCGCATGCATAGTATCCAAATGGCTTAATTTCTGAACCGTGGATGCGGTTTTCTCTCGAATCTCGGTCATTCATTCCAAAACACCTCCGAAAAAATAGAATTGTATCAGAATTGCGTAGAATATCAATAGAATTTTGAACCGTTTTGTAGTATTATATCATACAGAAGAACAAATTGCAATGGACTTTTTGAAAGGAAGTGCTGTTATGATTAAAAAATATGTTTACGGAACCCCATTCCCGACCGATGCAGTTGTTTTGGACGTTCAGCCGTCCACCGATGCACTGTCGTTTTTTGAAACAGACCAGCAAGGGACATTCACTTACTCGCTTTCTGAAAACGACATTGTCTATGGTCTGGGCGAACAGATTCGTGGCATCAACAAGAGAGGATGGCAGTATGTCAGCTGGAACTATGACAATCCCAACCACCATGAGGATACTCGTTCCCTCTATGGTGCACACAACTTCATCATCATTCACGGTGCAGTGACCTTCGGTGCATTCTTCGACTACGCCGGAAAGATGGAATTTGACATTGGCTATACCAAGCGGAGCGTAATGCAGATTCATGCTGCTTCCAATAACCTGACGGTTTATATCATCACAGGCGAAAGCGAAAAGGACATCGTTAAGCAGTTCCGAAAAATGGTTGGCAGAAGCTATATTCCGCCGTTCTGGGCATTCGGATATGGTCAGAGCCGCTGGGGCTATAAGACTGAAGAAGATATTCGCACGGTAGCAAAACAGTATCAGGATGCTGGCATTCCACTGGACAGCATTTATCTGGATATTGATTATATGGAACGGTACAAGGATTTTACTGTTGATACCGAACGATTCCCGAACTTGAAAGGACTTGCCACAGACATGAAAGAACAGGGCATTCACCTTGTTCCGATTATTGACGCTGGCGTAAAAATCGAAGACGGCTATGACGTCTATGAAGAAGGCGTACAGAACAATTATTTCTGCAAGAATGCCGAAGGCGGCGACTTTGTCGGTGCTGTCTGGCCGGGTCGGGTACATTTTCCAGATTTCTTGCAGCCAAAAGCAAGAGATTGGTTCGGCAAGAAATACGCTGTTCTGACGGAACAAGGGATTGACGGTTTCTGGAACGACATGAACGAACCTGCCATTTTCTACACCGAAGACCGCTTGGCAGATACCTGTGCAGAAATTGAAAAGCTGACAGCTGGCAACATGGGCATTCAGGAATACTTTGCCTTTACTGGAATGGTAGCTGGTTTGAATGGCAACATCGGCGACTATGACAAATTCTATCACAATGTGGATGGAAAAATGGTCAAGCACAGCGAAGTGCACAACCTCTATGGCATGAATATGACACGCTCAGCATTTGAAGCGTTGCAGGAAATTTCTCCGGAAAAGCGAACACTCTTCTTCTCTCGTTCCTCTTATATTGGTGCACACCGTTATGGTGGCATTTGGCAGGGCGACAACAAATCTTGGTGGTCGCATATTCTCCAGTCCATGCAGCAGCTGCCGGCTTTAAATATGGCTGGATTCCTCTTTACTGGCTCGGATACGGGCGGATTCGGCTGCGATACAACGGAAGATCTCATGATTCGTTGGCTGCAATACTCCCTGTTTACACCGCTGTTCCGCAATCACTCCGCAGACGGCACACGGGAACAAGAACTCTATCAGTTCTCCAATGTTGAAGCTGCTGGTAAAATGATTCAGATTCGATACAGCCTGATTCCGTATCTCTATAGCGAATTTTTGAAGGCTGCTTTGAACGATGAGATGATGTTCAAGCCGCTGGCGTTTGATTTCCCAGATGATGCCATGGCAGAACAGGTAGAAGACCAGCTGCTGTTGGGCAATGAATTGATGATTGCACCAATTTACAAGCAGAATGCACAGGGTCGGTATGTCTACCTGCCGGAAGAAATGATGCTGGTAAGAATGCACAGCAGCAAGGATTATACAACAGAAATTCTCCCGAAGGGGCATCACTATGTTTCTGTTGGATTGGACGAGCTGGTCTTCTTCATCCGGAATCAGAAGGCAATTCCGTTTGCAGAATCCGCTGAAAACACGGCGAAAACAGACTACAACACCATTCAGCTTTTGGGTTATGAAGGCAGTTCTTATGAATTGTATACAGATAATGGCACTTCTCCAAATCCGGAAGATAGCCTCACCATCAAAACATTATCCTAACAGTTGAAATCTCCTCATAGATAAAAGGAATGCGTATCGGTTTATAAAATCGGTACGCATTTCTTCTTAATGATTCAATTTTTTTGTTTCTGGAATTTTTTCTGCATCCAGTCTATTCCTTTTATGGCTGCGATTCCAATCAAAATGCCAATTACTGCCCCAGCAAATACATCCGATGGAAAATGTACAAACAGATACAGCCGAGAAAAAGCAATGACTGCTGCTAAAAGATATGCTGCAATTCCCACTTTCCGATTCCAATGCCAAAGCACGGTTGCTGCTGCAAAAGATGCCATGGTATGACCAGATGGAAAGGAAAAATCAGTTGGCATTGCAATCAACATGGTGTGGTCTTCTATCCAACAAGGGCGATTTCTTGCTATCACATTTTTCAGAAACAAATTTCCAATTAGTCCACAGCCAATGCAACCAACACCCAGTTGTATCCCGTTTTTTCGATTTTTTGGAAGAATTAGCAGGAGGATTGCAAGCAAAATCCAAAGAATTCCATCATTTCCCAAAGCGGTAATCTTCGGCATGAGAAAATCCAAAACGGAACAAGAAAAAATTCGCTGAATAGCATGTAAAATCTGAAAGTCTAATGTTGTTAGTCCTTGCATTTGTGCCATCTCCTTTTTTCAGAATTTGTAAAAATCATATCTATTTGTCCCCTGTTTTCTTTAGTATAATGGATGAGGTAAAACAGAAATGAAAAGAAAGATAAACAGGAGGTAAACTTTTTGAAAAGTGGAAATCCGATATTTTGCGATTAAGAAAGAAAATAGTTGTTTTCTTTTCCAGTTTGTGCTACAATACAACTAGTAGATTTTGTGACTATCAATAGGGGGAATCGTTATGTATCCGAAAAAAGGATGGATTTTGGCAGCAGTATTTCTTGTTTTATGCAGTGTTGGCTGCACAGGACAGACCGGAGAAACACATCGTTTGTATGTGCAGACTGCTGGCTCAGAATCGCAGATAGCAGAAACTTTGCCGACCGCAGAGCAAGCCGAATGGATGGATGCGGACTCGAATGCTGTTTCTATGAAAGCGGTCAAAACGAAAAAAACAACGAAAACAACGACAAAAAAGAAAAAATCATCCAAGAAAAAGACGACAACCAAACAGAAAAAAGAAACAACTGCAAAAGTGACAACAGAAAAAGCTGCGAAAACTACCAAACCCAAAACCACAAGGGCTTCTAAGACTACTACAGCTCCTCGCATTGCAGCAACTATGCCACGAGAAAATCCATTTCGTACAACAACCGTACGAAATGATACAGAAAATGCATCCAATCGAACAACAAAAACATCCAGCAAGGCGGAATCTCCTGCTTCCGTGAAAATGACTACACTCAAGACAAATGTTGTGATTCGGACACAACCACCTGTTCCAGTAACCATAGCACCAGTAGAAACAAACCCTACCCAACCGGAACAACAGACAGATAAATATTTGTCGCTCAGTGATGGAGAAATGCAGGGAGCAGGTATTGTTGTTTCGGGCAATCAGATTTTCTTACAGGCTGCCGGCATTTATCACCTCTCTGGAAACTGGAATGGCAGTATTTGTGTACAAGCAGGGACTACGGATGCGATAGAATTACGGTTGGAAGGTGCTTCTATCTGCGGAGTAAATGCACCAGCGATTCAAGTTCAACAAGCCGGAATGGTTACAATTACAACTGCTGACCATTCAGAAAATACAATTCTTACAGACCAGGGAGTGACTGCAATTGATAGTTCATCTGCATTGCAATTACAAGGAACAGGGGCACTGCAAATTCAAAATGAATCTGGAAATGGAATCACTTGTACAGATGCCATTACGATTACAGAAGGAATGCTTTCAATTGCTGCAAGGGATACTGCGATTTTGTCAGGGCGAGATAGCAAGATTTTAGATGGAATGGTTATTGCCAATGGCGGACAATCAGGAATTCGTTGTGATGGCAAATTTTCTGTAGAGGGCGGAACATTGCTAGCAACCGGAACGAATGCAAACATTGCTGATCATACACAGCCAACTGCACAACTCGATTGGCAAGAAACCATTACAAGTGGACATACCGTTTCTTTCCAAATCAATGGAATCGAGGTTGTAAAAACCATGCTGCAATACGATGCGGAAACCTTTTTCCTCACCTGTCCAGATTTGACAATCGGAAATCACGTGGATTTCTTGATTGACGGGATAAATGTGAAAACATTTGAACAGCAAGAGCAGGATGCACGTTGGAATGAAAAAGAATAATCAAAACGCACAACTTTATTATTTTTAGAAAAAGCTTTCAAAACTGAAAATAATTTTGCTAATCTCTGATTTTATGCTTGAAAAATATCATGTTCACTTTTTTTCTTTCGGAACTAAAAAAATATAGTTGACTTTTGTGGTGGGGTATGCTATAATATAAAAGTCGTAAGGACAGGGAACAACATCAAAGGTCAGACGAAAGAAAAATCGCGGGATGGAGCAGCTAGGTAGCTCGTCGGGCTCATAACCCGAAGGTCGTCAGTTCAAATCTGGCTCCCGCAACCATAACCGCACTGCACAAATGATACAATTGTGCAGTGCTTTCTTTTTGAAAAAATGCCGAAAATGCGTGACTTTTTCGGTTTTATCAAGCAAAAACAGCCTGCTGGGAAGCGTTTTCCCAGCAGGCTGTTTGCGTTTCTGAAACAATAAAAAAACGATAGGGTAAAATAAAACGGTAGGTCGGGGTTATCGTTTTATTGTTAAATTGGCGGTATTTCTGCACTTTTTCTTTGTGTACTTATCATTCGCTATATGATGAGTAATCTAATGTGTCATCGAATGATTCTATGTCTGTTTCTGGCGTTATTTTCGAGCAGTATCGCTTCCCTGCCCGTTTCTTTTCTCCATTTTCGTCTATTACTACATTACTTCTTCGTTGCCGTTCGGATTGGACTGCATCAAAAATTTCTTTTGATATGATCTCAGGGTGCAGCTGCTCTGCAAGATACTGATCTTTCTCTCCACAGTTGTTTCTCCGCTTTCGATTTGGGAATCCATCTGTATAGGTCTTTTTCAGCAGCACATTTCCGATATACTTTTCATTGGTTAGAATTTTTACAACTGTCTGTGTGCACCATTTTTTCTTTCCTGATGGCGTTTGAATTTGCCGATTCTCCAGTTCTTTTATGATAGAAAGAATACTTCCGCCACGAAGATAGAAATCAAAAATCAAACGAACAACTTCTGCTTCTTCCGGACAGATTTCTAAAGTGCCGTTCTCATTCTTTCTGTATCCAAAGCATCTTCTGTTGTAAAGAAGTGATGTTCCATTTTGCATTCGCTTTTCAATGCCCCATCGAATATTCTCACTGCGGTTATAGCTTTCTTCCTGTGCGTAGGCTTCAATTAAAGTGACAAGAAATTCACTTTCACATTTTGAAGTGTCAATTTCTTCGTTCTCAAATATAATTCTGGCTCCAATGGCATTGAGTTCTCGAATCAGGCGGATTGTTTCAGCAGTATTCCGTCCAAATCTGCTGACGCTTTTTGTTAGAATAGTATCAACGTTTCCTGACCTGCAATCTTTCAATAATCTCTGTAATTCTGGTCTGTTGTCATTTAATCCAGTATGAAAATCCAGATAAATATCAATCAGTATCCATCCTCTGCTGTGCAGAACTGTTCTTGTGAGATGAGATGCTTGGGCAGACATACTGCGAAGCTGCTCTGGCTGATTTGTACTTACTCTGCAATAAACACCAACTTTAGATAATCGTGGTAATTCATGGCGAACTGGAATCTTCGTTACGTTTCTTTCATCCACGCTGTTTTTTCTCCTTTGTCTATTTTCAGTTCCCTGAATAGACTCATTATAGCACACCATTTGGGAAAGAACAAGGGCAAATCTGCGTAAAATCTCTGTGGATTAGTCTACTTTCAAAAAAATTGTATCATTTGTAAAGTACGTCTAAAAAGCCCGTAATTTCGATGATTTTGTATTATTTGTAGCGTAGGTTACACACCACATAACTGCACTGCACAAATGATACAATTGTGCAGTGCTTTCTTTTTGGAAAAATGCCGAAAATGCGTGGATTTTTCAACTTTATTAATCAAAAACAGCCTGCTGGAGAGCGTTTTCCTGGCAGGCTGTTTGCGTTTCTGAAACAACAAAAAAACGATAGGGTAAAATAAAACGGTAGGTCGAGGCTATCGTTTTTTTGTTAAAAGCAATATTTTGATAGAAACACAACAGATTAATGCAGCTTAAATTATCGAAAAATTCGAAAATAGTATTGCTATTTACGAAAAGATGCTGTATACTTATATTAGATGCTAAATTTTCCATAAAGGGAGAGAAAAAATGAGTTACAAATTATTTTTAAGTCATTCTTCTAAAGATGAGAAAGTCGTTAATGCATTTGTTTCGTTTATGTACAAAATTGGACTTACAGAGAAAGATATTGTTTGTTCTTCTGTACCAGAAACAAAAATTGCAATAGGAAATGATATTTATGCATATCTAAATCAGCTGATTTCTGATGAAAATATATATGCGATTTACTTTTTATCTGATAATTATTACGCAAGCCCTGTATGTCTAAATGAAATGGGAGCTGTTTGGTTACGGAAGGCAGATAGTTTAAGTATTTTGCTTCCAGGATTTGATTTTAATGATGTACAAGGCGTTGTAGAAAGAAATAAAGTTGGAATAAAACTAGGAACTTGTGATAACATGACAAAAGCAGCTTTTAATGAGTTTCTTAAGATATTAAATGACAAATTTGGTATTCATCCTAATCAGACGCATTGGGAGAATGCTAGAGATGAGTTTTTGAATTTGACTTTAGAAAATAATCGAAAATTTAATATGGCTTTTGCAAGAAGTTATTGTATTGATGATTTGGAGAATGATGGTTGTAAGATCATTAAAAAGGAATCTAATCAAGAAAAAATAACTGCTATAATAAATTTTGAAAAAACAGAAAGTAAATTATGTAGCATTGTTGTATTTGCTGAAAAACGAAATTTTACAAATTATATTGCAAATGATAGAAACTTGTGCTTTGAAGCTTATATATCTGAAGGAATAACTTTTTTGGACATTGAAATTTGCCTTAATGGCATTGACGTTTCCTACGAGATTTATTTAAATGAGGATTTGAGAGAATTCAAAATTCCGCTTGCTCAATTCCAAAGTACTTTTATGTTTTGGAAAGATGTTTCTGAATTGAAATTTGTGTTTCATAGGAAAAACTTTAGCGGTGAAAGAAAAGTTATAATTGAAAATCTTCGTATCGAATAAACAAATAATTGAATTAATCTTATAAAAATGATCTGCTATGAAAGTGTTTCTAACAGGTCGTTTTTGTATATAATATTATAAGTAGTATATTTTTGATAAAGTTTGGATTCGACAAAATAAAAAATATGTTTTTATTTTAGAATTTCTGATTGAAAAGCTTTTAGTCCCCTTGCTTTTTAAGATTTTTTATGGTATTATGGAAGCAAAGGGGTGATTACATGATTCGAATTGCAATTATAGATGATGCTGTCGAAATAGGAACACAACTCGAAACGATTTTGATTGAAATTACAACCAATAAAGGCATTGCAATTGATATCGATATCTATTACAGCGGGAAAGAACTATGTGAGCATCTACAAAACGGTGAATTCTACGATTTGATTTTTCTGGATATTGAAATGCCTGAATTTACTGGTATTGATGTTAGTAAAATGATTCGAGACAACTTAAAAAATGATGCCACACAAATTGCGTATATCTCAGGAAATAAGGAGTATGCCATTGAAATTTTTGAATATGATCCACTTTATTTTGTGCATAAACCGATTAACAAAGAAAAAATTGAAAAGGTATTTGAACGCTTGATTCATCGATTGCATTTACAAGCCGATGCATTTACATACAAAACAGGACATAACATTGTGAAAATACCGATCAAAGATATTATATATTTTGAGAGTGAGGATCACCAGATCATCATACACTACTACACTCAGAACGAATATCATAAAGATAGCTTTTATGGCTTGTTGGATCATGTGCAAAAACAATTAAAATCTTTTCAGTTTTTACGTATTCACAAAACATATCTAGTTCATCACTTATATGTGCGTAAATATGCCTATGATAAAGTATATCTATCTACAGGAATTGAACTGCCAATCGCACAGTCAAAACGAAAAGAGATCAGAGCAGAACAATTTGCTATCAATCGAAAGGAGTCCGTATGAGTTTATCCAACTACGATATTGTATACGCTTGTTCGGAATTATTTTCCATCTATATTATTTATTATTTTTTTCAATCGCTTTTTGGAACACAGATACGAAACAAGGTAATTACAATTAGCGTTTATGCATTATATTTTGTATTGACAATTGGGATTCATTTCGTTGCAAACATTCCTTTTTTGAATCTGATTTTCACGATAATCTCACTTTTTTCTATCTCATTATGCTATAATACCACTTTTCCAAAACGCTTGCTTGCAATATTAGAATATATTGTTTTAGGATTTGCCGTGGAATTAATTGTATCTGTGGTTACAAAAAATGCCTATATAGAACCACTTCAAAGATATGAATATGAAAATGAGATCGGAATCTTTTTATCTCGTATGGTAATCTTTTGGATTGTGTTGCTATTAGGATATTTTTCGCATCACAGAAATGAGCAAAAGATTCTTCCAATATGGACAATGTTTGTTTCTCCGTGCATACCAATTCTGACAATTGGCATAGAATTGCTGTTTACGACTGTTTCTGGAGTGACAGCACAATCGGTCACAGTTTCCATGATTCTCTTATTTATCATCAATATCGTAGTATTTTTTCTGTATGAATCACTGTCAATTGCATATGCACGGGCTGCAAAAGCAACAGTGGCAGAGCAAGAAAAAAATTACTACCAGAACCAGTGTCAGCTGATGCAGAATGCAGTGGAAGACACCAGAAGATTTCACCATGACATTTCCAATCATTTTTCTATTGTAGAAGCTTTTCTTGAAGGTCGCAAAACCAACGAGGCTTCACAATATCTACAAGAGTTGATACAGAAAGAAGAAAAAAAGTCTGTACTGTACTCTACTTCAGGAAATATTGTGGTAGACAGCATTATCAATTACAAGTTAAGATCTATTTCTGATTGGAATGTTGCTGTAACCGTAGACATTGTTATACCAACAGAACTTCCCATAGAAATTGTAGACCTTTCCACAATTTTGACAAATCTGCTGGACAATGCAGTACAGGCACTTCAAAAAACTGACGGAAAACGTGAGTTGAAAATCGCAATGACTTATCGAAAGGGTATGCTCTTTATTGCTGTAAAAAATACCTATCCAGGAAAGGTTCATTATGAAAATGGCGAAATCGTAACAACAAAAGAAGATACAGAATCACATGGATATGGATTAAAAAATGTAGAATCAGCAGCTGAAAAATATGATGGAATCTGTCAACTCCATCATAATGATGTCTATTTTGATGCTGAGGTGGCTCTGTATTTGTAAAAAAGCATGGCTGCAAAATAAAAACAAAATATGAAAAACTGTAAGTTTCGTCGAAAACACTGTAAGTTTCGTAGACTTCTCGCACAGGTACTTTTTTTATGGTATCATAAATATAATTTTAATGAGGAGGAAGTTTTTATGAAGAAAAAAGTTCTAAGTCTGCTCACTGCTGCAATGATGAGTGGCACCTGCTTTTTTGTCGGTGCGGAGCAAATTTGTGCAGCGGAGTATCCTTCTTTTACATTGCGGTTAAATCAGCATACTGGAAACGCAGAGTTTATGGAAGATGAAACCGATAAAAAGGTGATCTTTACGGCTACTTGCTTAAAGTATTCCGGAAGCGATGTAGAACTGGTTGATGCCAAAACAAACGAAGTAGTCGCAAAAATGCTGGATGACGGCAACTTCGACGTTAGCGGAGATGACCTGGAAAATGACAGAACTTGGTCTGCTGTGCTGTCGTTTGAGAATGCGGCAGTTGGTTCTTATTCTTATTATGCTCGCCTGACAGATGCTGATGGGACAGTTTCTACCACAAAAACCTTTTCTGTTGTAATTTATGATGCGGTATCGGATGCTGATGCCGAAAGAATGGCAGAAATCGCACAAAAGGTAGGTGCACTGTCCAGCGATACAGCATTTCAGAATGCAGATCAGGAAACCCGAAAGCAAATGGCAGACGCACTGTTTGATCAGCTGATTGCAGAGGGATATGTAAAAGAAAACTCTGTGAACTATGATGCGGAAAAGCATTGGTATGCCTATCAGTGTGAGGGCGTCGGTGGATTTTCTGATGTGACGTGTTATCTGGACATTGCTGTCAAAGACCCTGATCAAGTATCTACTGGTATTGCAACAGCTACATCGGCATTCACCTATGTCAACCATGGAGATTCAATTGAGATCACCGGCTTTAACAATTCCGTTTCCGATGTTGTAATTCCCTCTGAAATCGAAGGACTTCCAGTTACTGCAATCTCTGTCGGAGCATTTTATCTCTCTACAATTACCTCCATCGAAATCCCGAATACAGTAACTTCCATTGGCGAAATGGCGTTTTTGGGCTGTACCTCTTTGAAGTCTGTGAAACTTTCAACTGGAGTTGCAAAAATTGATAAAAATGCGTTTGGCTCTTGCAGTGCATTGCAGGAGATTCAGGTTGCGAAAGATAATCCCAATTTTTCTAGTCTAAATGGAGTTCTGTATTCCAAGAAGCAAGATACACTCGTAATCTATCCAGCCGCAAAGACAGATGCTGCATATACTATTCCAAGCTGTGTTACATCTGTTGCAATGTATGCTTTTTCCGAGAATCCTTATCTGGAGACCCTTACAATTCCGAATTCCCTGATTAAGGTGGGAGATTCCGCATTTTATAACTGCAAAAATCTGCGTGCAGTTTCCTATAATGGAACGGAAGAAGAGTGGAATCAGATTACTATTGGTTTGCTGAATGAAAAACTAACAGGAGCCACTATTCAGTATCAGGAGCGAATCATTGGGGATGTTAATGCAGACGGTGCATTTACAGTTTCTGATGTTGTACTGCTGCAAAAATGGCTGTTGTCTGTTCCAGACACACAGCTTGCAGATTGGAAAGCAGCAGATTTCAATGGAGATCAAACTTTGAATGTATTTGACCTTTGTCAGATGCGTTATAATTTGTTGAAACAGGAAGAGGACTCCAAACGGTAAAAGCCGGAAATTTCAAAACAATACAATCAAGCATACGGCATCTACAAAATGTAGATGCTGTATCCTTCCGGTTTGAAATGATGCAGCATCTATGCGAATTTATGCTTCTCAAAATAGCTGTTCCAATTTGGATGAAACTGTTCCAATCATCCTAAAATCCGCTTATGGTGTATTTTTACGCCGGAAGGATGCAGCATCAGATGGAACCAATCATTAAAATAAACTTTTCCACGCAAAATCGATTCCAGCACTTCCCTTTCACATCTGTATGCTTGCATCTTTTCATGAAAATTGTCCGTTCTAATGATTCTCCATTCCTTTCATTTTTCGGGGCAAGTTCAACATTAACACTGTTGGACTTGCCTCTTTTTTTGTCCCCAAGCAGCATACAATCCGGCGAAATGACCGGTTTTGTATGCTGCTTTTTCTTTCTCCTGCCTGTTCATATAAAATTTACATCTGAAACCTTCCCATTTTGCTTCTCTCAATTGTCTTAGTAATTTCAGGAGGGCAAAAAAGGGCTTCTCAAAACTGAATATGGAGGGAGGGAAAATAATGTCTGCTCCCTCACATGATGATGATCAGCTGAAACTTGAGATTTTCGATAGTTTCAGTAAAACAGTAATGAGAAATGCAAGCAGAAATTTCGCCGCTGCTGCAAAAACAAGAAGGAAAAATGAGTCAGTCAACACAGATATCGTACAGTACATTTTGAAAACACATGGTGAAAATGCAGTTTATCCATCCGAACATTTTATCGATGCCGGAAACGGATACTGCTGTGTCGTTGCAACAGAATGGCTGTATCAGGCAATGCTGCTGTTGCCGCCCAAACAAAAGGAAGTGGTTATTTTAGAATTCTGGTATGGAATGTCTATTTCCGAGATTTCCGAAACATTGCAAATCTCCAGACGCTCCGTGTCAGAACGGAAGAAAAACGCATTTGCAAATATTCGCAGTTATTACGAAAGGATACAAAAGCATGAAACTGGATTATGAAACGGTGTATCGTGCTGTCAAAGGGAACCATGATGCACAGGAAAAGCTGCTGCAGTATTACGATGCATATATCCGTGCATTGTCAACTGTGGTTGAGATTTGTTCAGACGGCACAGAACACCAGTATGTGTGTGAAGATCAGAAAGCAGAGATACAAACAAAGTATCTGGAGGCACTTTCTAAGTGTAAGGTGATAAAATGATAGAAACAGATTTATTTGAATTTGCCTATGTGCCGGATTGGTACGGGCAGTTAGAACAATTGGCAGAAATGGCGTTGCCGGAAGCATGGCGATTTCGAAAGCCGCAGACCGAATGTAAAAATACAGATACGCCGATTTTGGAACGGTATCTCCATATGATGTTCCGGAAGCTGAGCATCGATTACAACACCGGAGAAACGGCGTATTTCCATGTGGAAAACAACTGTGCCTGCTTTCATACAGGACTGTACACAAGACAATATCAGGCAATCTACGCCTGCTTTGAACGAAATAAAAAGAAAGACACCACATTGAAATGGTATTTCACCGGCTTCTGTGATGCTGTTTCTTCCAAGCTGCGGTATGTAGAACCGCTGCCCCAAAAGCCATATTTCCCGATGATGCAAAATGGTGTAAACTTCAATCCGGAATGGCCAATTCGGGTAAATGCAGAACACATTCTCAGCGACCCGGAAAATCGGGAACGGCTGCCAAAGAAGCTGCTTCGGTTTAAGAATCTGCCATTGCTGCTGGAAACAGCAGTGGAACTGGGCAGACGAAAAGCAGTAATTGAGCCGGGGCTGGTAGTACCGCAGGGATACCAGAATCAATTGCAGTTTCTGCTGCCGATCTGCTTAACAGATATGGAAAAACCGAACCTTGCTATGACCTTGGCAGAACGAAACGGCTATTATCTGGGCAGCACTTGTCTGACACTGGAAATGGCATATCTGAATGCAAGAATGATTGCAAGACCCATTGCTCCGTGGCTGACCAGTTTGGTAAAAAAGTGAGAACATCCGATGAGGTGCAGAATTTTTTCTGTACCTTGTCGGTGTTTTTATGCCTGTACAAATTGAAAATGTTTTGTGAACTCTTTTCAAACACGACAAAAGGTGTCGTGTTTGAGCAGTAGAATACAGTCGAACAATTAAGAAAGGGGGGAGAATATGAGTGCATCTGAACGCCGTGCTGAAATTATGCGGATTTTGGTTGGAAGACGAAAATGCTATCTGTCTGATTTAGCACAGGAACTTGGTGTTTCAAAAAGAACCATTCAGAGAGACGTTCAGACACTTGTATTGCAATACCCTCTTGAAAGTATTCATGGAAACGGCGGCGGAATTCGTCTTGCAGATTGGTATCATCCACATCGAAATATTCTGTCACAAGAGCAAATTCGAACGCTGCGGGAATTAAGTTCTTATGCGGATGAACAGCAAAAGAAGATTGTACAACAGATCATTTCTGCCTATGGAACGAATACATATTGTTCAGTTTGGAAAACGAAGGAGTGAAACCAAATGAAAACCCTCATAGATGTCCTTGCAGCACTCAGCAATTTCGTAAAGGTCGCATCAGAGTGGGCAGAAAGTGCTTTCAAGGCGGAAGTGGAGACGTTTACACAGATCTGTCCGAAAAAGGAAGAAACGGTCAAGAAAGTAGTAGAAAAGCCGGTCACACTGGAAGAAGTCCGCAGCGTTCTGGCAAATCTGTCCCGCAGCGGACAAAAGGAAACGGTGCTGAAACTGCTGCAAAAGCACGGCGGCAGTCGATTGTCTGAAGTTCCGCCAGAGCGGTACGCTGCACTGTTCGCAGATGCACAGGAGGCAGCCCATGCCGAATAAACACGCCATGCTCTCTGCTTCCTCCAGTGCCCGCTGGCTGGCGTGTCCGCCCTCCGCACAGCTCTGTGCTGCCCTGCCGGATACCGTGACAGACTACGCCCGGGAAGGCACGTGTGCCCACGAGCTTGCAGAATATAAGGTGCAAAGACTGCTCGGAAATCCGACTCCCAATCCAACGGAGAACTTAGACTTCTATGACACCGAAATGGAAGACTGCACGGACAGCTACGCCCAGTACATCGCCGAACTGTTGGCAACCCTGCAAGAACCCATGGTCTTAGTGGAACAGCGATTGGATTTCAGCCGATACGTTCCGGACGGCTTCGGCACGGGAGATTGTGTGATTGTTGCAGAGAATGTTTTAACGGTTATCGACTTCAAGTATGGCAAGGGCGTGGCGGTGTCTGCTGACCACAACTCGCAGATGATGCTGTACGCTCTCGGAGCGTTGGAACTGTTCGATGCCCTCTATGACATTGCAGAAATCCGGATGGTAATTTTTCAGCCAAGAATCCAGAACCTCAGCGAATGCACCCTGCCGCTGTCGGAACTGCTGCACTGGGCGGAAACCGAACTGAAACCCAAAGCCGCACTTGCTGCCAGAGGCGATGGTGATTTCTGTGCTGGTGAACATTGTCGGTTCTGCAAAGTGAAAGCAACTTGCCGGAAACGGGCGGAGTACAATCTACAATTGGCGAAGTATGATTTTGCGATGCCAGACAAGCTGACCGATACCGAAATCGAAACGATTTTAGCAACGGCTGACCAGCTGACCGCTTGGGTGGCGGATGTCAAGGAATATGCCCTGCGGCAGGCTCTGTCCGGTAAGCAGTGGCATGGCTATAAGGTCGTTGCAGGGAAATCGAACCGCAAGTACACCAATCCGGCAGCGGTTGCAGAAGCCGTGCAAGCCTACGGGAAGAACCCCTACAAAGAGCCGGAATTGCTGGGCGTGACCGCTATGGAACAGCTACTGGGCAGAACGCAATTTGAAGCCCTGCTGGGCAGCCTGACCGAAAAGCCACAAGGCAAACCAACCCTCGTTCCATACTCGGACAAGCGTCCAGCATGGAGCAACGCACAAGAAGATTTTAACGAGTAAAGGAGTTTTTCACATGACAAAGTATCATAACCCTGCAAAGGTCGTAACGGGCGTGTGCCGGTTCAGCTACGCCAACCTCTGGGAAGCAAAGGCGATGGACGAGAACAGCAAGCCGAAGT